>Ga0082335_1001966_pt1 | contig 40432 bp, 45 predicted proteins | sample Subgrocontami58m_FD_72375 | JGI IMG/M metagenome (GOLD analysis project Ga0082335, IMG submission 72375) | Subsurface groundwater microbial communities from S. Glens Falls, New York, USA - GMW37 contaminated, 5.8 m (SPADES assembly) (version 2) ...
CCGGGAGGTGATATGACGCAAAACATGTTGTCAAAGAGCAATCTGTGGTGCCAAGAACTTTTTCAAGGCACTCATCTGTCTGATATAGCACAACTATTTTTTAGCAACTGTAGAAGATGAGTTTGCCACTGCTGGCTCGGCTGTCGGGGAGAAGATGGCGGCAGGCGAACTTTTCAAGGGTCTTGACCTGTTTCCCCCCGGCGGATCGCCGACAGAAGATGCACGAGATTGTCCTGATCCCCTCCCAGGAAAGCGGGAGAAGGAAGCGGCGGAAAACTTGGCTGTTCAATACCCCGCATCCACCGGTGCCCGGATTTTGGTCATGGATGATGAACCGGCTGTTCTCGCTGTTGCAACCGAATTTCTGCACTATATCGGATACCGGGTGGATGGGGTGGTAAACGGCCATGAGGCTATACAGGCGTATCAGCGGGCGGCGGAGTCAGGCGATCCATACGGCGCTGTGATACTGGACCTTTTTATAGATGCCGGGATGGGTGGCAAAGAGGCGATAGAGAGACTCCGCGAGTTTGATCCGCAGGTGAAGGCAATTATCTCCAGCGGGCATGCCAGAGATCCGTTGATAACCAATTATGTCGCCTATGGGTTTGCAGCTAGCCTGTTGAAGCCCTATCGGCTTAGGGAGCTGCAAGATACGCTCGCCAGTATGTTGTGAGTTTGAGTCCGGTTAAACTTAATCCATCCGTTCTTTCCCGCCTCAAGAGGGGTGCTTTACGCCCCGGCACTTTTTTCCTTTCATTGTTAAATGATCTATTGTAGAAAAAAGAATGAAACAGTGTAGAATTCTGATTGCCGAGGACGACCTTGCCAGCCGGGAGAATCTCCTGGAACTCCTGGAAGGGGAGGGTTATGAGGTAAGAGCCGTTACTAATGGCAATGAGGCTATTGAGATTTTTCTGGTCGAGTCCTTTGATTTGCTGATTACGGATTTGCATATGCCCGGCATGGATGGGCTGGCATTGATCAACCTCATCAAAAAGATAAACTCTACTTGCGTGCCCATCGTGGTAACCGCCTATGGGACGATTAATTCGGCCGTGGAAGCAATGAAACTGGGGGCATTCGACTATATCACCAAACCCTTGCGCAATGATCTGGTCAAGTTGTCGGTAGCCAGGGCCCTGACCTATTTAAGGCTGCAAGAGGAGAACAGTGTCTTAAAAGAGCAGATCAAGGAAAAATATGATTTCAGCAATTTGATTGGTTACAGCGAGTGTATGCGAAAGGTTTTTGATAAAATTACCAAGGTGGCTGCCTCGGACAGCACGGTGCTTATTCACGGTGAGAGCGGGACGGGTAAGGAGCTGGTAGCCAAGGCGGTGCACTTCAACAGCGAGAGAAAAGACCGTCCTCTGGTAGCGGTAAATTGTGGCGCTATCCCGGAAGAGCTGCTGGAAGCCGAGCTTTTCGGCCATGAAAAGGGGGCTTTTACCGGCGCCATTCGCAACCGGGTGGGCCGGTTCGAATTGGCCGAGGGGGGAACCATCTTCCTTGATGAAGTAGGCGATATGAGTCCCTCGCTACAGGTTAAGGTGCTGCGGGTTATTCAGGAAAGGCAATTCGAGCGGATCGGTGGTGTAAAAACCATTAATGCCGATGTCCGCATCATTACGGCAACGAATCAAAATCTGGAAAAGGCGGTGGCGGAAAAAAGATTCCGGGAAGACCTCTTCTATCGCATTAATGTAATTCCCCTGCATCTGCCTCCCCTGCGGGAAAGGGGGATCGACATACCCATCCTGGTAAATCATTTTCTGGCAAAATATAATGGATTGAAAACAAGGGGGGTAAAAAAAATAGTTCCCGAGGCGATGAATATTCTCATGCATTATCCCTGGCCCGGAAACGTGAGGGAGCTGCAGAACTTAATTGAGATGCTGGTCGTAATGAAGGAAAACGGCACGATCGAGGTGGCCGATCTCCCCGGCAAGATGCGGGGTGGCAGGGGGAAACATCAAATTAATAATGGCAACGCACCCGATGCCGACGATAGTATGGACCTTAACAAGGCGGTGGAAAAATTCGAGAAAGAGCTAATCTGCCGGGCTTTGGAGAAAAGCGGTGGTGTGAAAAACAAGGCAGCCCGGATGCTCAATCTGAACCGGACGACCCTGGTGGAGAAGTTAAGAAGGTTGAATATGCTGACGATTGCCGATTCTCCGGCAGATGTGAAGATGCCAAACTAGGAGAGGCTAGGTGAAAAAGAAAATCCTGGTTGTGGATGATGAACTGAGTATCCGTGATTTATTTACCGATACTTTCAATGATGTCGGGTATGAGGTCCGGGTCGCCGAGACGGGGGAGCAGGCTTTAGAAATACTGAAAGGGGAAAGGATTGATGTCATCTTTCTGGACCTTAGGTTATTCGGCATGAACGGGATAGAACTATGCCGTAAAATTCGCAAGACAAAACCCATCTCCATTATTTATGCCATGACCGGCTGGGCCGCTCTCTTCGAAATCGAAGAATGCCGTGAAGCAGGGTTTGATGATTTTTTTACCAAGCCGCTTACATATGAAATATTATCATGTGCCCTGGAAGATGCTTTTGCTAAAATAGACCGTTGGCTAGGAAGATACCAAAACCTGCATCAATAGACGCCTTTCTTGAAAGTTAACTGCCTTTACCTTGGTCTTTCGAAAATTTCCTGAAAATTCCTTATTATTATCATTATTTCAGTTATTTCGACTAAAGTTGCTTCCACAACATACCGATATAACCCGTTACAAGAGGGCATAGGGGGACGGTCGTTTTGGGCGCTGCGATGGAATCGGAATTAAGGCCAGTTGATTTTGAAAAGATCAGGCGTCTTATCTATGAAAAGTGCGGCATAAACCTCCATGAGGGCAAGAAGGAATTAGTCAAGGCGCGCCTGGGGAAGCGTCTGCGGGAAGGGAACTTTCGTTCTTTTGCCCATTACTATAATTACGTGGTCACGGAAGAAGGCGCCGATGAACTGGTGCGCATGATAGATTCCATTTCCACCAATCTTACCTATTTTTTCCGCGAGGACAGCCATTTTCAAAAACTTGCGGCCATCTTGCCCAATCTGTTGGCCGCATCGGGAAACAAGGGGACTCCCCGTTTGCGCGTCTGGAGCGCTGCCTGTTCCACGGGAGAAGAACCATATTCCATTGCCATCAAGATTCGGGAAACGATGGAGGGAAGGTCCGACGATGTCAAAATACTGGCCACGGATGTCTCTACGAGCGTCTTGAAAACGGCTGAAAGTGGCATATATAATGCAGAGAAAATGAAAAATATTCCCGCCGGCCTGGTAAGAAAATATTTTCAAAGCGGTGTGGGCAAATGGGAGGGCCACTTTCGGGTTAAAAATAGCATTAGGGAACGGGTGCAGTTTAAAAGATTCAATCTCATGCAGCCACCTCCCCAAGGCGTTAAATTTGATGTTATCTTTTGCCGGAATGTGATGATCTATTTCGACAAACAGACGCAGACCGCGGTGGTCAACGGTTTGTGTGACAGCCTGGCGGCGGGTGGGTATTTGTTTGTCGGTCATTCGGAAAGTTTGACAGGTCTCAATCACCGGCTAAAATACATCGAACCAAGCGTATATAGGAAATAAGCCGATGAGTGATATTGTGATCGGGATTGCCGATCTGAAGTTCAGCAATAACAGGAATGATGCTTTGGTGACTTACGCTCTGGGCTCTTGTATCGCTGTGGCGATCTATGATCCGGCGGTCAAAGTGGCGGGACTGTTGCATTATATGCTGCCCGATTCGTCTTTAGACGCTGTTAAGGCCAAGGCAACCCCCGGGATGTTTGCCGATACGGGCATCCCGCTTTTGTTTAAGTCCTGCTATAAGATGGGCGCCGATAAGAGGCGGATTATTGTCAGAGTTGCCGGCGGCGCCAGCATATTGGACAATACAAATTACTTCCGCATCGGGGAAAAAAATATCATGGCCCTGCGCCAGATATTTTGGCGGAATAAAGTTTTTATCGATAATGAGGACACGGGGGAAAACTACAATCGTACGCTGCGCTTAGATGTTGCCGATGGCAAGGTAGTTGTCAAAAGCTCCAGCGGCACCAAGAGGGAGCTATGATCATCGGTAAAATTCTACAGTTGATTGAACATATTCCTGCCTTTCCCACGGTCATTCTTAAGGCCGGCGAGATGCTCAAAGATGATGATTATTCCGTCAATGCCTTGACGGATTTGATCAAATTTGACCAGGCCATCGCGGCCAATGTCCTGAAAATGAGCAATTCGGCCTATCTTTCTCCGCGCCACCGGATCAGGACCATCCGGGATGCGGTTATTTATTTAGGGCAGGAAAATCTGGTGAAAGTTGTGCAGATGGCCGGGGTCTCGCGCTTTTTTGCTAAAACGGGCCGAGGTTATGTGTCCACCGCCCACGAGCTTTGGGAGCATTCGGTAGCCGTAGCCTTGATGTCCCAGATCCTGGCCCGCAAGATTCTGAAACGGGATGACGAAACTCTCTATCTTGCCGCCCTGCTGCATGACGTGGGGAAAATGGTCATGGGTGAGTTTGTCTATGATTCTTTTGGAATAATTATGAACATGGTGGCACGGCAAAGCCATTCTTTTCTGGAGGCGGAAGAGGCGGTAATCGGCATAAATCATGCCGCCCTAGGGGGCAAGATTGCCGAGCGCTGGAATTATCCCGAGGAGATTAAGAACGCTTTGACTTATCATCACCGGCCTGACTTGGCCCGTGATGACGATATGATTACGTGGCTCGTTTATCTGGCCGATCAAATATGCCTGCTGGCCGGATTTACCGGTGGTATGGACGGTTTGGCCCATCGCGGGGTTAGTGATGTCATGAAAAAATTTGACTTTTACGAAAAGGATCTGGAACTGGGCATGATGCAACTGGTTGAGGATTTACAGCATGCCCGGGAGCTTGTCCTTATCATTTGAGATAAAACGGGTTTTGTCTCAAGAGGGAGGAGGTGTTTACGATGTCATTCAATGTACTCATTGTGGATGATTCCAATGCCATGCGCGCCGTCATCAAGAAGATTATTGCCATGTCCGGCTTTAAAATGGACGAGTGCTGGGAGGCGGGAAGCGGTAAAGAGGCCCTGGAAACTCTGTCCCATGCCTGGGTGGACGTGATCATTTCCGATATCAATATGCCGGAAATGAACGGTTTGGAGCTTGTCGGGCGCCTGAAAAGTGATGAACTTTATAAGGAAATCCCGGTCATCATGGTCTCCACCGAGGGCAGCGCCGCAAGGGTGCGCGAGGCGTTTGTTCAGGGGGCACAGGGGTTCATAAAAAAGCCCTTTCTGCCTGAGGACCTGCGAAAGGCACTATACGAAGTAATAGGAGTGGGAACGGATGGAGAATATACTGAAGGTACGACAAACGCTGATGAACTCGATTTTTGAAGTATTTGAACGGATGTTCTATGTGTTTTTGGAGCCGGCTGAGAGTCGTCCGGACGGTGAGCACTCCTATCGGGCGGCCATAAGCTTCAGCGGCCCCCTGATGGGGGAACTCAGGGCGTTCTTTTCACGCCCCTTGGCAGAGGCGATGCTGAGGAACATGCTGAATGTCGGTGGGAACGAAATTAATGAACGGCTGATGTCAGATTGCCTGAAAGAAGCGGTTAACATGATCTGCGGTAATTTTTTAGGCAAACATGATTCCGGTCAGGTTTTTGATCTGTCCATCCCCACCTATGATTCAGGCCTACAGGTGGACGATATTAAGGCAGCCACGGATTTCGGGGCGCTACGGCTGGACTTTTCGGGTGGAGAAGGCAGCCTTATTATGGTCATGATGACCTTTTCCGGCAGGGACTTGTCAGTGGGTTAAGTGAGAGCGTATGAACGAACGTGGTTACCCGCGCTGCGAGTTTTTGCTCGGGCCGGGATACATATTTTTCAACGCAGAACCTTCCCTCTTATCGACGGTTCTGGGTTCCAATGTGGCGGTGTCTATTTGGGATCAAAAGAAAAAACATGGTGGGATGGCCAATTTTCTTTATCCTTCGACAAGAACACGTCAATCAGCGACGCCGCAGTACGGAAATGTGGCTGTTTTGCATCTTATCAAGATGTTTTTGGAGGAAGGAGCGAAGCAGCGAGACACTAAGGCTCAGATATTCGGTGGTTCCACCAGGGATTCTAAAGAATGCATAAAGGTGGCCAGAGAAAATATTCTGGTGGCCAGGAAGGTGCTGATGAAGTTCCGTATTGAGGTTATTTCTGAGGATGTGGGCGGCCTGATGGGGCGAAAAGTAGTCTATGATTCTTTCAAGAATGAGGCGATTGTCTATAAAGTAGGCGATTTGCGCAGCAGTGACTGGTACCCCTACAGGCAGGAAGGAGACCGGTAAAGGTGAATAAGATAAGGGTGCTTATCATTGATGATTCGGCTATTGTGCGGAAGATATTTTCCGAGGAGCTAGCCAGGTATCCCGATATTGAGGTTGTGGGAACGGCGCCCGACCCTTTCGTGGCCAGGGATAAAATTGTTAATTTGAAGCCCGATGTCATCACCTTGGACATCGAGATGCCGAGGATGGACGGTCTCACCTTTCTCCGCAAGCTCATGAGATTTTATCCCCTGCCAGCCGTGGTCGTCAGTTCCCTGACTACTAAGGGGGGGAAGCTTACCCTGGAAGCTCTTGATATAGGGGCTGTCGATGTTATCGCCAAACCCGGGGCTTCCTACTCCGTTGGAGACATGAGCGCTCAGTTGGCAGACAAGATCAGGGCGGCGGCACAGGTTAAGATGGTGCGTAAGGGCGCCGATGCCGAAGCGGTGAAATATGAACCCATTGCCTCGCTCGCCCAGACGACGAATAAGGTAGTCGCCATAGGGGCTTCCACCGGCGGCACAGAAGCTTTAAAAGTGCTTCTTACCCAAATGCCGGGCAATTCTCCGGGGATGGTCATTGTTCAACATATGCCGGCCAATTTTACCACGGCTTTTGCCGAAAGACTGAACGGTTTATGCAAAGTGACGGTCCGGGAGGCCAGGGATAATGATTCAGTAACTGCCGGGACGGCCTTGATAGCGCCGGGTAATTACCACATGCTGCTTAGAAGAAGCGGCGCCCGGTATTATGTGGAAGTTAAAACAGGGCCGATGGTTCATCATCAACGTCCCGCAGTGGATATTCTCTTTAAATCGACGGCTAAATATGCCGGCGCCAATGCCATCGGCGCTATTCTTACGGGGATGGGCGCCGATGGCGCGGCAGGTCTTTTAGAGATGAAAAACATGGGGGCCGGCACCATCGCTCAGGATGAAAAAACCTGTGTGGTCTTCGGCATGCCCAAAGAGGCGATCAAAACGGGCGCGGTGGACAAGATTCTTCCCCTTCATCAAATTGCAGCTGAAATAATAAGGATGGTGTGAAAATGGCGCATGAGGAGCTCAATGTTTTATTGAATGGACTGGCCTCTGACTTCATGTTTTTCGATGCTGCGGAGATAGACATCCCTGCGACAGGGGCCTTCCTGAACAAGCTGGACAGGATAGCTGCGCTGGCGGAAGAAGATAAAATTAATCTCGTTGCCGAATTGGTGAAATGTTTATCAGGTCTTTTGGAAAAGATTATTCTCCATGATCTGGAAGACCAAACGGCCGGCGCGGCTGCCCTGGCAACGGGTATTTCCCTGATCCAGACCGTCGTGGACAGCTATCATAACACGGGCGGCTATGACGGCAGCATCCATAATTTTCTCGCTCAAGTAGCCTCCCTTGTAGGAGAGGCGGTGGCTGTGAACGCTACCCCGGCCCCTCCGTCCCTGCCAGAAGAGACATCGGTCTGCCCTGCCGAAAGCATTGCCAAAGAGCCGGAGGCGCTTCCACTCCTGCAGGAGACGGTAGAGATTCAGGACGAGTCGCTGCTTCGCGATTTCATTACTGAGGCTCTGGAATACATCGGAGAAATAGAGACCAATATCCTTAGCCTGGAAAAAAATCCGACGGATAAGGATTATATCAACGCCATCTTCCGTCCCTTCCACTCCATCAAGGGAGTGGCCAGCTTTCTTAATCTGGATCATGTTCGCGACCTTGCCCACAATCTGGAGAATCTGCTGGATAAGGCCAGAAATAATGAATTAGCAGTAACTTCCCAGCTTATCGACGTGGTTCTGGATGGGGCCGACACTTTAAAAACCATGATCGGTCAGTTAAGGGACAAGCTTGAAGAAAGGGTACAGGAAATATACGTGCCGGATATTTCCTCCCTTGTGGAGCGGATCAAAAGCGTCGAGAAGGGTGAGGCAGTTTCCGACCAAGCAAAGAAAATCGGGGAGATCCTCGTTGCGGAGGGCAGCATTACGCCCGATGTTTTGACGGAAGGCTTGCAGATCGCCCAGAAAAATCCCGGCAAAAAACTCGGCGAGACCTTGATGGGTGAAGGCAAGGTAACGGCAAGACAGGTTTCCCAGGCTTTGAGAAAGCAGGCGGAACAGGTCACCGATCAGACGAATATCCGGGTGGATACCAGAAAGCTGGACGATATGATTGATATGGTGGGGGAATTGGTCATTACGCAGTCTATGGTGCAGCAGGACATCAAGAACCAGTTAAACCCCGACAATAGTCTTATTCGCGATATCGCCCAGTTTATCCGGATTACCTCGGGTCTGCAGAAAATATCTACCAGTTTGAGAATGGTGCCGATCAAGCAAACCTTTCAGCGGATGTCGCGATTGGTCAGGGACCTGGCCAAAAGCAGCGGTAAGAACGTAACGGTGGAGCTGGTGGGAGAGGATACGGAAATCGATCGCAACATGGTGGACGAAATCTATAATCCCCTGGTCCACATGATCAGAAATTCCGTTGATCACGGTCTCGAGATGCCCGAGGAGCGGCTAAAACAAGGCAAGGATGCCAGTGGACTGATACGTTTGAAGGCCTATCATCGGGGCGGCAATGTGGTCATTGAGATAGCCGATGACGGCAAAGGCCTGGACAAGGAAAAGATATTAGAGAAGGCGATCAACTCCGGGGTTCTTGCCGGCGGGGAAGGGCTTTCGCCACAGGACATCTACCGGTTGATTTTTCTGCCGGGGCTATCGACGGCGGAAAAAGTTACCGATGTCTCCGGACGCGGCGTGGGTATGGATGTGGTTAGAGGGGCGGTGGAAAAGTTACGCGGTAAGATCGAGATCGAAAGCACAGATGGGAAGGGGACAACCTTCACCGCCAGCTTCCCCCTGACCTTGGCTATTATTGACGGGATGATCGTCAAGGTGGGGGCGGAATTTTACATCCTGCCGACCACGGCGATTCGCCAGGTTCTCCGCCCTCCCAAGGAAAGCTATCACAATGCGGTTGGGAAGGGTGAAATGATTAAGGTAATGGATAAATTGCTGCCCCTTGTGAGACTGTATTCCCTCTTTGGCGTGCCGCCGGTGCAAGAAAACCCTTGGGAGGCCATCATCGTAGTGGTTGAGGGGGAAAAAACATCCAAATGTCTGCTCGTGGACAAGATCATCGGCAAAACGGAAGTGGTCATCAAAAGCCTGGGCAGCGGGGTGGGGAAGATTAAAGGGGTTTCCGGGGGGGCTATCCTTGGCAATGGCCGGATCGGATTGATTATCGACCCGGAAGGTTTGTTTGAAATAATGGAGTCCAGGAACGTATAGCGACAGGGTTGAGGAGGAAAAAGTTATGGGAAAAGAAATGAAAATTCTGGTGGTTGACGACTTTGCTACCATGAGAAAGGTGGTCCGGAATCTTTTAAAGCAAGGCGGGTATGAAAATATTGTGGAGGCGGAAGACGGTGTCGTAGCTTTGCGGATGATAAAAGCCCAAAAGATAGATTTTGTCATTTCCGATTGGAATATGCCCAACATGACGGGGCTTGAGCTGCTGAAAGCTGTACGGGCCGACGCGGAAGTATCGGCCACGCCTTTCCTGATGGTGACGGCCGAGGCCCTGCAGGACAATGTCATTGCCGCCGTCAAGGCCGGGGTCAGCAATTATATCGTAAAACCCTTTACCTCCGAAGTGCTGAGCGAAAAGATTGCCAATATTATCGAAAAGATGGCCTAAATCACAGGCGCCAAGGAAAGGATGGAGCAATGGACGTAAAATTTATCAACGCCTTCTTGGAAGGAACGATCAATGTCTTAACAACAATGGCCTTCGTAGCACCTAAATCTGGTACGCCATATATAAAAAAAGATAGTGTGGCTTCCGGCGATGTTTCCGGGATCATAGGACTTACGGGAGCAGCGAGGGGGTCCCTGGCTCTGAGCTTCAGTGAAGCCTGCATCCTGAGGGTTGTCTCCAATATGCTGGGAGAAGAGATAACTGTCATGAACCACGATATTAACGATGCGGTGGGCGAGATAACTAATATGATTTCCGGAGCAGCCAGAAAAATTTTGGAAAGTAGCGGCCTCAGCATCACTGCTGCCATTCCCACGGTCGTCGCGGGCAGGAATCATTCCATTGTCCATGTTCTGGGAGGCCCCAGCGTCATCATTCCCTTTAGCACAGACGCAGGCCTCTTTGTCGTCGATATTTGCCTCACGGAGCAATGAAAAGGGGAGTGCCCCTTTCAGAGGGGTTTGGCCGGTTTTTCCTGGATGATGATGATGCTGATGCGGCGGTTCCGCGGATCGCGAGGATTGGCGGGAACAAATAATTCCTGATCCGCATATCCCACGACACGTGCTATATGGCCGGGGGGGATGCCGTTATTTTCCAGCTCCCGCCGGGCGGCCGAAGCCCGGGCTGTGGAAAGTTCCCAGTTGGTGGTCTGAGCGCCTTTAAAGGGCGCCGCATCGGTATGGCCCTCAATGGCGATGCGATTCTCGATGTTGGCAATGTTTTCCGTCACCAGTCGCAATATTTCTTTCGCTTTGGGCGTTGGTTCCGCACTGCCGAGGGGAAACATCATGCTGCCGTCGCTATCGATGATCTGCACCCGCACCCCGCCCTCCATAATGTCCACCAAGACCTGATCTTTGACGGATTTTAACTTATCCTCGATGGCAGCTCTTAGCTTGTTTGCCAGATCATCGGACGTCAATTGCCCGGCGCCGCTGCCTTTGGTGGTATCCTGGGCGGATTTCCTGAATCCCTGGTCGGGCTGACGCAGCACCTGTGCGGTTCCCTCCATAAAAGACCGGCCCGATTCTTTGAACAGGTTGTAGTTTCTAAAGTACTCCGACATTGCCGCCCTCTTCTGGGGCGCCACCATCGCCAGGAGCCACATGACCAGGAAAAAGGCCATCATGGCAGTGACAAAGTCTGCATAGGCTACTTTCCAGGCCCCACCATGGGCCGCATCGTGTTTTTTCTTCTTCTTTTTTATAATGATTGGCCGCTGTCGTTCTTCCATGCCGGAGCCTCAATCCCGATAAATGTAAACGGGATAAGTGTGTTAACGTAATTGTTGCCCACCGAAAAACAATTACTGACTTACTAAAAATAAGTGGACATTATTTCTTTTGCCGCAAGCTTTCTTCCACTTCCATGAAAGAAGGCTTGACATCGGACGGTATGACGCGGCGGCCAAATTCAAGCGCCACTTTGGGGGCAGCGCCGTTACCGACGAAGGACAACAGGGCCACCTTGATGACACTGAGATATTGCATATCTTCCGTTGCTATTTGCGCCATGTTTCTTGCCATGGGGCCCACATAACCGTAACTCAGAAGAATGCCGAGAAATGTTCCCACCAGGGCCGCCCCCACGCTTTGGCCCAGCACGGCCGGCGGTTCGTTGATCTTTCCCATGGTGAGGACAATTCCCAGCACGGCGGCAACGATACCCAGGCCGGGAAGCGAATCTGCGATAAAGCTAAGTGTCTGCGAGGGGAGCAGCGCTTCTTCATGATGGCATTCCAGCTCACTGTCGAGCAGGGCCTCCAGTTCATGGGGCGCTATCGTTGTCGTCATGACTGTTCTTAAGGTGTCGGTTATAAAAGTTAAAGCGTGGTGGTTCTTCAGGATGACCGGATATTGATTAAACAGGCTGCTTTCTTCCGGGCTGTCGATATCGGATTCTATGGCGACCAGGCCCTGCTGGCGGATTTTGTAGAATATGCCGTTCAGCAACATCAGCGCCTCTACGTACTCTGCCTTGCCGTATGGTTTGTTAGTGAACATGCGGGAGGTGGCGCTGACGGTTGCCTTCATGATCCTTATGGGGGCCGCAACAACGAAAGCGCCGAGTGCGGCTCCGCCAATGATCAACAGTTCGACAGGTTGTAAAAGGAGGGAAAGATTCCCATGTTCGAGAAGGTAGCCCCCGACAACAGAAGCGCTTACAATGACAAATCCGATTATTACCAGCATGCGCCAGCTATTCCCTCCTCATCTGCCGCAGGAGCTCACGCTCTTTTTCAAAAACGAATTTTATTATTTCGTCCCGAAGACTTTCATCAATGGCTAAAAAGCTGACCGCGCTTAGGTAGCCCTCCTCGCTTTTTTCCTTTTGCACCACCTCCCCGTATAAACAGAGGGTGCCGGACAGGGAAGAGTCGAAAATTACTCTTAATTCCAACAGGTCGCCGAGATCGTACTCCTCCGGGGAGGTAAAGCTTAATCCTCCTCCGCTGACGGTTTCCGTCCTGAAGGGTGGCAGCTCGCTGGCGGGTCGATTTGCCGCCAGCAGGCCCAATATCGTGTTCAACTGGCCATGCAGGAGTTTCAGCCATTCTGCAAGCAAGGGGTCCGCTACATCCTGAGGCAGCTTGGCGCCGGTTAATATTTTTTCTTCCAGGTGGCTGCTGATCAGCCGCTGTTGTTCCGGGGTAACGCGGCGAATTTCCAGGGGCAGGTGGACGCCCACACGAGAAAATTCCCGCTTGTTCCGGCAATCAGATTCACTAATATTGGCCATAAAATCTGCTCCTTCAAATGGCGGTACACAGCATGTCTTTATTATGAGTGCGCTGGATGCAGTTTACATGCCATGGGTGTCTGAGCTTTTCAAACGGGGAAAGCTCTTCTAGCGACGTCACACCGATGAACGAGACTTTCTTCAGTACCCCCTTGAGGGGTATAAGTGCGTTGACGAAGTTGCTTCCCACCGGAAAGCAACTTCTAACTTACTGAAGGCTGTCCATGGCGGGAAAATCTCCGCATTTATGAACGCATCGTCAAAAAAATGGCGAATTTGCGATTACATTGACAGGATGAGGCGCCGGGCCGTCGGTTGTTTCTTTTGGGGCCAGATACGACGGCTCCTGCCGAGTAATTCAACAAGTGGTATGTTCTTTGCGTAACCAGGTGCCGTCTTGTGCAGTGACAGATGAGATGGGCTTGGCTAAATTAAATGGACAGGAACAGAGCGTTTCCCATACTTTTTTTTGTTTTTTTTATCTGGCTCTTTCTGACCGGCGGCGCCGCCGGGAGTGTGCCTTATTACACCATCCAGGGCGCATCCTACCAGAGGATCGAGGCGGTTGAGCGGCACATTAAATCTTTGCAGGACAGAGGATACGAAGCAGTTTATGAGCGGGTGGATATCCCGCGCAAAGGGAAATGGTACCACATTTATATAGGCAGATATGACAAGAAGGAAGTTGCCCGGCAAGTCGCCGCTGACTTAAAAGTTGGCAAATTGATTTCCACTTTCCGTATCCGGAGGATGATCTTGCCCGTTGCCAAGGCCGTAATTCAGGTAAATTCCGTGACCCCGGCTACAGAGCAGAAGAAAACTGATCCACCGTCCAGGCAGGAGGGGGGATCGGTTTTAGATGGCGCCCGGAAAGAATTTAAGGCGCAGCGATACGACCAGGCGGCGGCAATGCTGCAAGTCATTCTCAACCAACCCTCTTTGCCTGAAGCGCTAAAAGAGCAGGCGCTCCGGATGGCGGCGGATTGTCACTATTTCCGGGGCCTGAAGGGCGATGCAAAGTTATTGCTGACGGCAGTGGATCAATACAAGGCGATTCTGATCAGTTACCCGGACCCTGCCGCAGGCAATGAATTGGTATATTACCATTTGGCCAAAAGCAATGAAAAATTGAGTTTTCTTTATGAGTCGGCTGGCGCCTGGGATCGCTTGATAAGCACCTATCCCGATTCTGACTATTTAGCAGAGGCGATGTTCAAGTTGGGTGCTGTATTAAATCAAATGGGTAAATACAACCGAGCTACGGAAAGGCTGCTTACCTACCTGAAAAAATATCCCGCCGGGGAATATGCCAAAACAGCTGATTTCATGCTTGGCGATTGTTACTATCTGCTGCACAAAGAGGAATTTGCCGGCCAGCGGTACGATGAGGCGCGGAAGAAATGGCCGGATTTTCACGACATTCCGGTCAAAACCATTATTAATATGGGCAATCATTATTTTACTGCCGGGAAATTCAGCTTATCCTTACAGATCTTCGCCCTGTGCTATAACATATATCCCGCCGCTGAATTCGGCAAGAGCTCTCTTTACATGATGGCCCGCAATGCTGCGGCGATGGGTGAAACGGCAATGGCCTTGAGGTTGTACAGTATATTTAGCGATCGATATCCCACGGATAGTGAGGCGGAAACGTGCTTATTGGCTATGGCCGCTCTTGGCGTAGCGAAGCCGGAGATAAAATATCCCTTCCAGGTGCTCCCCATCGATGCTTACCAGTCGCCGCTTAAACTCTTCGATAGTCTGCTGGCCAAAACCCCAGGCGGGGAAAAGGAGGCCGCGATCCTGTTGTTAAAGGGAAACGCCCTGGTGAAGGATAACCGGATAAAAGAGGGCTTTGCCGCTTATCAATCCCTGTTAAGCCGTTTTCCCCGGGGGAGAAGCAGCGAGGAAGGGCGTAAAAAAATGAAATTGCAAGCTCCGTCACTGGTTGAGGCCAGCTATGTGAAGGGTGATTACCTGGCGGTGGCCGATATCTATTTTCAGGGCTATGCCAAGGGCTTCATCCCCTCGGATGATTTTGCCACGGCGGCAAGAATTGTTAAGAGCCTGCTGTCGATCGGCCTTTACGATGACGCAGCAGAAGTATACAGGCCCATGCAAAAGAATTGTCCCGACCGTGAGCAGGCAAAGGCAATCACCCTGGCGCTGGCAAAAATCGACTTAGGGAAAAACCGGGACGCCGCTGCCGAAGAGAAATTATCAGCCTTGCTGACGGTTGGGGGTATCAAGGATCAGACGCTGCGCAACGATATCAAAACTACCTTAGCTGACCTCTATTACAAAAATGGTCTGTTGGCTAAGGCCAATTCTCTCTATGCGGAGGTCCTGCTTGTGCGTGGGGAAAAGCAGGGCGTCGTGTACAGGAACTACGGCCGTTCTTTGCGGGCGGCAAAGTTGTCCGATAGAGCAATTATCAATTATCTGAAGGCATTGAAGGATTATGAGCAGTACCCGAAAAGTTATCCGGCTGATATTTTGTTAGAGATATACGGTGGTCTCGGCAATGCCTATTATGACTTAAAGAAGTACCGGGAAGGGATCGGGGCCTACCGTCAGGCCCTTGCTCAGGCAGGGGAAGGGGATAGCGAGGTGCGCAACTGGCTGACCTGCATGATAGGGAAAGGTTTGCTCCATCGTAAAGATTTTACCGAGGCGGAGAAAAGTTTTACCCAGGTAAAGGCCAATGCCGTCGGAGAATTTTGGCCCAAAGTTACGGATTATTTCCTCGAGGAGAACCGTTTGGCAGGGAAAGCTGGTTACCAAAATGAATGATTTAGAGGTTTTGCAGCAGTCGTTCGCTAATTTCAATAAGGCCACCTCGTCTCTACAGCAGGCCTATGCTGATCTGGAGCTGAAATTTGCGAGCATCAACCGTGAGCTGGAAATTAAAAACCTGGAACTGGAAGCGACTATCGCTGCCAAGGAAGACATGAAAAATTATCTCCAGAACATCCTGGAAAGCCTGACTAACGGCGTAATTGTAACGGATCTGGCGGGCAATATCGAAACTGTCAATCGCTGCGCCGGCGTATTTACCGCAGTAACGGAAAAGGAGGTCAAGGGTAAACATATCAGCCTGCTCTTTGAGGATATTACCCCTGTCATGTGGCAGAACGTATTCTTTTCCGGGTACTTCCAGGGCGAGGCAGGTCATAAGGTTAAATTGCAGGGACGCACTCTGGAAATATTTGGTTCCCCTGTTAGCGCCCGGAGCGGGCAAACTATCGGGACTGTTTTCATCATGCGGGATATTTCGCGGATTGAAAAACTGGAAGATATGGCCAAAAGGACGGAGAAGTTCGCCTCCATGGGGGAAATGGCGGCAAATATCGCCCATGAAATAAGGAATCCCCTGGGCAGCATAGAACTCTTCGCTTCTGTGCTGATGAAGGAAATGCCCGAGGAACGGGATCGGGAGCGGGTTGCCAAGATCCTGACTTCCGTGAAAAATATGGACAACAAGATATCAAACCTCCTCTTATTTACAAAAACCAACATTCCACGTTCAGAATGCGTCAATGTTCACGCCCTTCTGAAGGAGACCCTGTCTTTTAGTAAGCCCTTAGCCAAGCAGGGAGATGTATCTCTTGCTTTTAGCCCGGTGGAGAAAGATGTTTTAGTTTCGGGGGATGAAGAAATGCTGAAACAGGTGTTTTTAAATCTCGCTTTAAATGCCTTACAGGCCATGCCGGAGGGCGGATGTCTTTATGTTTCAACAAAAATCACGTCCTTCGACCAGCCCCGGGCGAGTGTTACGCCTTTTCTGGAGATCATATTTGCCGACAATGGTGTCGGCATCTCAGAGGAAAACCTGCCCAAAATATTTGATCCCTTTTTCAGCACCCGCGAAGGGACGTCCGGACTGGGGTTGGCCATTGTCCATAACATTCTGGATATGCATAAGGGGGCCATCCACGTGGAGCGAGGCCGCCCGGCCGGCACGGTTTTTACCGTTCTGCTGCCCCTTTGGGAAAAGAAGGATGAGCTTGGTGCCCAGCCAGTTTAGCCTTGGCGATCGGGGCAAATAAAGCACGCCAATATATTGACGGACAAGAGGCATAAATTATCGATGGTGGGCGAAGATGAAACAAATTTTGATAGCCGATGACGATCTGTCCATGCGCCAGGCATTGGCCGAATCGCTGGAAAGCTGTGGTTTCGAGGTAGAAACGGCAGAAAACGGCGCCGATGCGCTGCAGAAGTTTCAGAAGGGTAAATTTGAGGTTGTGGTCACAGATATGCGGATGCCGAAGATGACGGGCATGGACGTACTCCGGGGCATAAAAGAAATTTCACCTCAGACCCCTGTAATTCTTATTACTGCCTATGGGACGGTTAAGACGGCCGTGGAGGCCATGAAAGAAGGGGCGGCGGAATTCATTATGAAGCCCTTTTCCCTGGATGATCTGGAATTTGCGGTGAAAAATGTTCTGGTGGTGAATAAGGACGGCGAGGCGGGAAATATTGAGGAGGCGTGTCCCGCAGCAATGGAGATCATTACCCAGGACCCTGCTATCCTTGCCATCCTGAAACTCCTGAAAAATGTGGCCCGGAGTAAATCCACGATTTTGATTTATGGCGAGAGCGGTACGGGTAAGGAGCTCTTTGCCCGTTACGTGTATCGACATGGCAGTAGGAAAAATATGCCCTTTGTGGCGGTAAACTGTGCCGCCATCCCGCACAATCTTCTGGAAAGTGAAATGTTCGGCTACGAAAAGGGCGCCTTCACCGGCGCTTTACAAAAAAAAGCGGGGAGGTTTGAATTGGCACACGGCGGCACCCTGTTGTTGGACGAAATAAGTGAAATGGACATTCAGTTACAGGCTAAACTGCTGCGCGTCATTCAGGAATCAGAGGTTGACCGGTTGGGCGGCAAAGCGCCGGTTCCCATAGATGTCAGGATAATTGCCACCACTAATGCCGAATTAAAGCAGCGCATCGGGGAAAAGACCTTTCGGGAAGACCTCTACTATAGGTTGAACGTCATTCCCGTGAAGATCCCGCCTTTGCGGGAAAGGAGCCGCGACATTGCGCTTCTGGTTGAACATTTTCTAAATAAGTATAGCCATATAAACGAGCGGCAGAAACCTGAATTGACTAACGATTCATTTGACTTGGTGAAAAATTATCCCTGGCCGGGCAACGTGCGGGAGTTGGAGAATGTCATGGAGAGGGCCGTCCTGGTTTGCAATTCCAACCTGATCACACCGGAACATCTTTCCCTGGAATATGCCATGGGCGCAATAACGGCTGCACCGGCCGGGAATGCTGGCCACACTGCTGCTGGTGAGGACCAGACCCTGCGAGATATGGAAAAAAATCTCATTTTTGACACCTTGAACAAGGTTCAGGGCAACCGGACAAAGGCCTCAAAAATTTTGGGGATCAGTGTGCGCACGATGAGGAATAAGCTCCACGAATATGGTTGCGACATCCCTGGCGACTAACGGTTATAGTTCTTGGTATGTGACTTGCTTATATTTCCATATTCACAAGACAACTGGCGGAGAAACTACTATGCAAGCTTTATTTGGTAAGACAATTGGTCTTCTCTCAGGCATGCTTGATTATCGGGCTGCGAGACATAAAGTTATCGTTTCCAATATCGCTAACCTTGATACGCCTGGGTTTAAGCCACAGGATATTACTTTCACAGCCAGTTTGGCTGAGGCCGTGTCAAGCCCTCCCGCCGCGCCGCCGCTGATGATGACGAACAAAAACCATCTGACACCCGTTTCCGGTAAAGAGGTCAATTTCCCGATTCATCAGACGGGCGATAAGGTTGAAATTGACCGGGAGATGACAAATTTAGCGGAAAATAATCTGATGTATAATTTGACGGTGGAATTAATGTCGAGAAAATTTAAAGGCATTGATACGGCATTGAGGGAGCTGAAATAACATGGATATTTCTACATCTTTCAGAATTTGCAGTTCCGCGTTGGCAGCTCAGCGCGCCAAGATGGACGTCATTGCCAGTAACCTGGCGAACGTGGAAACAACGCGGACGCCGGAAGGCGGTCCTTACAAGAGGAAGACGGTGGTTTTGACAGCGGAGCCGGTGGCTGGCGCTTTTGGCACGGCCCTAAACGCTGCCGTCAGAGCCGTCAAGATTGACAGCATTGCCGAGGATGGAACAGTAAAAATGATGTACGAACCTACTCATCCTGATGCCGACAACAAGGGATATGTTGGCAAGCCGAATGTGAATACGATTATGGAAATGGCCGACATGATAACCGCCAGCAGAAACTATGAGGCCGCAGTGACAGCCTTTGACGCGACCAAGAACATGGCTTTGCGGGCCCTGGACATGGGTAAATAAAGAAGGGAGGATGATGAAATTATGAGTGATCTGTTGATCGGTGGCGGAGATTTATTGCCACCGTCTTTGAACATCCCGAAGTCTGCCCCTGTTTCTGCGGGACAGAATGAAGGGACAACCTTCTCTGACATGCTGAAGGATGTTATGGCCGACATAAACAAGTTGCAGGTCAACGCCGATGAAAAAATTGCCGAGGTCCAACTGGGCAAAACGACCAACATCCATGAGGCGGTGGTTGCCCTGGAGAAGGCGGATATTTCTTTCCGGGCGATGATGCAGGTAAGGAATAAAATCATGGACGCTTATCAAGAAGTAATGAGAATCCAAGTATAGTTAGTAGGTTAGAACCTACTAATCCTGTTCATCATGGCAACATCTGATCGGTCAATGGCCGGGCGATAAATATGGATCCCTTTTCGGAATTATTTACAAAGTTGGGGGCAGGTTTTGCCTCCCTGACCCAGGCCCGCAAGGTTTCAATCCTGTTGGCAGCCTTTATAACCCTGGCCAGCATGGCTTTCCTCGTCTACTTAACCGGCCAGATCGAGTACCGGGTGCTTTTTTCCAACCTTTCCAGTGAAGATGCAGGCAGCATCGTCAATAAATTACAGGAAAAGAAGGTGCCCTATAAATTATCCGCTACGGGGGATGCGGTATCGGTTCCCGCGGATAAGGTTGCCGAATTGAGACTGGAAATGGCAACGGCGGGATTACCCCAGGGAGGTGGGGTAGGTTTCGAGATATTTGATGCTAAATCTCTCGGAGCGACCGAGTTCGAACAGCAGCTCAACTATCGCCGTGCCCTGCAGGGGGAACTGGCGCGGACCATCAGCAGTTTTGAGGAGATTCAGCAGAGCCGTGTTCATCTGGCCTTGCCCCGTGAGTCACTCTTTTTGGAGCAGCAGAAAAAAGCCACGGCTTCGGTGACGATTAGACTGAAACAGGGCAAGACCCTGCGTTCTTCCCAGGTGGAGGGTATTGTCCATTTGGTGGCGAGCAGTGTGGAGGGTATCAGTCCTGAGGACGTCATTGTCGTGGACAGCAGGGGGAACATCCTTTCCAGTGTACAAGCCGATTCCAAATTTGCCAAGATGACCAATGCTCAGGCGGAGTATCAGAGGAGCACGGAAAAGGAGATTGTGAGCATGATCCAATCCATGCTGGAAAGTGTGGTGGGTAAGGGAAAAGCGGTGGTGAGGATTTCTGCCGAAATGGATTTCCGCGTTTCGGAGAAAATGGAAGAGAAGTATGATCCCGAATCTCCGGTGATCAGAAGTGTCAAGCGGCAGACGGATAAAACCGCGCTACCGCAGTCTGTTGCGGGAAAGGCGGCCGTGTCGTCCGATAGTGGCGGCCAGGAAAAACTGGATGAGACAATCAACTACGAAATCAATAAGGTGGTAAATAAAACGGTAATGCCCGTGGGTGAGATACAGAAGCTCTCGGTGGCCGTGTTGATTGACGGGATATACAAAAAAAATGAGAAAGGCGTGGAGATTTACCAGCCGCGCGCTAAAAAAGACCTGGATTCCCTGGAGGAATTGGTGAAGAAGGCGGCCGGGATAAATGCCGCGCGCGGTGATCAGGTCGTGATAACTGAGATGCCTTTCAGCCGGGTAGAAGCCGCAACGGAACCATTCGAAAAAACGTCATGGCAGGAAAAACTGGTGCTATTTTCCCCCCTGATTAAATATGGTGTGGTCCTCATAATCATGGTTGTCGTGCTGCTATTATTTGCTCGTCCCTTAATCAGAGGTATCCTGGCGCGTGATATATCAAGGAGCGTTAACATGTCGCCGATGACGGCGGCACCGCCCTTACAGGCGGGGGGTGTCCAAGCTTACCAGGTAGCGGAAGCAACCGAAAACAAGGAGCTTACGGGCAGAGATGTTGCCAGGCAACTGGCCGATGCCGACGCCAAAAAATTTGCAGAAGTATTAAGAACCTGGTTGAAATAATATCCTGATTTTTTGAGGTTGTCCGATGTTGAATGAAGAAAAAGCGGCAGTTCTGCTCTTGTCCCTGGATGAGAATTTAGCGGCGGCGGTTATGAAAAATCTCCGCCCGCCGGAAATCAAAAGGCTGGGTAAACAAATGGGTCGCATAACAAATGTTGCCGCCGAAACGGTAAATTCCGTTGCCAAGGAGTTCTGTACCCTTGCCAAGGAGCAGTGGGAAGGACTCTCCGTGAGTAGTGAGACCTCAAAAAAACTGATCATGAAGGCGCTCGGAGACGGGCATTCCGAGGAATTCCTGAAGGATATTTCTGGCACATCAAATATTGACAATCCAATTATTGATAAATTACGAGATGTTGATCCCAAGGTGTTGGCTGACTTTACCAAGGCGGAACACCCCCAGACGATTGCTTTAATTCTTGTTCACTTGCGCCCCGACCAGGCCGCGCAAATGCTTGAACATTTTCCGCCGCCGCTGCAGTGCGAGCTTACCAAACGGATGGCAACGTTACAGGGCGTTCCTTACGAGTTTATCGATGAAGTTGCCAATACCCTGGAAAAGGAGATTATTACCAGCGCCACAATGGATCAGCGGATAGGCGGAGCCCGCCTGATGGGCGAGATCCTCAACCGCATGAACCGCACCTGTGAAAGCGCTATTATGGCGGCGCTGGAGGAAACTGAACCCGAACTTGTCGTCAGTATTCGGAACTTCATGTTTAATTTTGATGATGTCCTGCAGCTTGATGATAGAAGTATCCAGGAACTATTGCGAGAGGCGAGCAGTGAAGATCTGTCCCGAGCGCTGAAGTTGGTGGAGGAGGGGATGCGGGAAAAAATTTACCGAAATATGTCCAAAAGAGGTGGGGAAATGTTGCGGGAAGAAATAGAGATGATGCCCCCGATCCGTCTGTCGGAAGTGGAGGCCAGCCAGCGCAAGCTCGTTGATCTTACGAAGAAACTGGAAACCGATGGTAAAATAGTTATTCAGCGGGGAGCTGACGAGGATGGCTTTGTCTAGTAAGGTAATCAAGGCAAAAAATGTGCGTCTGGCAACCACGGAAATTCCCGTCCTCGCCCGCTTTCGATATCCGGAGGGAGGGCGAGGAAGTAATTGCAGATCCGAAAATGGAGATGCCGCTGTTTTTCCGGACCATAATGCCAGGGAAAGTATGGATGAGCAGGCGGCCCGTAAGCAGGCCCATGATCAGGGTTTTGCCGCGGGTGTAGCGTTGCAAAAAGAAGAGATTGTAACGACCATGAAGGCCCTCTCCCAGATTTTGCGGGAAGTGGGAGATTTCAGGGAGAAGTTATTTGCCGACGCGGAAGAGCAGATGTTGGGCCTGGTTTTGGCGGTTGCGGAACGGGTCATTTATGATGAGGTATCAACAAACAGCCAGATTATCGTGAATGTCCTGAGAGAGGCGGTAGCGAGCGTTGTTGACCGGGAGGGGATGAAAATTTACCTCAATCCGCAGGATTATCTTTTCATAGTAAATATGAAAGATGATTTCCTTCGGCAATTCAATGGGATGAAAAATGTCACCTTTGAGGAGGATGAGGGGATTCAAAGGGGCGGCGCTCTGTTAAATACTGTTGCCGGTGAAGTTGATGCCCGTTTGGACCAGCGCCTCAAGGAAGTAAAGGGGGCCTTGAAGCTAAGATGATGGAAACATGGCACCGCCACGGGAGATCATAAGTGGAATTGGCGATGGTTGATTTTGCTAAATATCATCGCTCTTTGGAGCGGGTGAGCCCCATCAAAACGTATGGGAAGGTAAGCGCGATTACCGGACTTGTGGTGGAGGGGCAGGGGCCTGCTGCTTCCATCGGCGAGGTCTGCGGTATCCAGCCCAACGGTCGGGAAAAGTTCATGGACGCCGAGGTCGTGGGTTTTAAGCAGGGCAAGATAATGCTAATGCCCCTGGAAAGTCTTCAAGGACTGGGGCCCGGATGCAAAATCATGTCCTTCGGCAGGAAGGCGAGCGTCAGGGTCGGCAAAGAGCTGCTGGGCAGGGTGCTTGATGGTCTGGGCAATCCTATTGACAGTAAGGGGGTTAGTAATTTTGAGGATGAATACCCTATTTATGCCGAAACTATCAATCCCTTGGAGAGAAGCCGGATCAAGGAACCAATGGATTTCGGCATCAGAGCCCTAGATAGCCTGTTTACCTGCGGTAAAGGACAGCGGCTGGGAATTTTTGCCGGTTCCGGGGTCGGGAAAAGCGTGCTTATGGGGATGATTGCCAAAAACACGAAGGCCGATGTCAATGTCATCGGTCTGATCGGAGAAAGAGGGCGGGAAGTTAGGGAATTTCTCGAAAAGAACCTGGGACCGGAAGGATTGGCCAGATCGGTGGTAGTAGTGGCCGCTTCGGATATGCATCCTCTGATCAGGATGAGGGCGGCATATGTGGCTACTTCCGTTGCCGAGTTTTTCCGGGATCAGGGAGCCGATGTCTTACTGATGGTGGATTCGCTGACCAGATTTGCCATGGCCCAGCGGGAAATAGGCCTGTCGGTAGGGGAACCGCCAACCACGAAAGGGTATACCCCCTCCGTTTTCAGCCTCTTGCCCAAACTGCTGGAGAGATCCGGCACGATCGAGGGTAAGGGAAGTATTACCGGTCTTTATACCATCCTGGTAGAAGGTGACGATTTTAACGAACCCATCGCGGATGCGGCGAGATCCATTTTGGATGGTCACATATCGCTTTCCCGCGAATTGGCGCATAAGAATCATTATCCGGCGATAGACGTGCTGCAAAGCATCAGCCGCGTTATGGTTGATCTCGTGGATAAGGAGCATAGAAAAAAAGCAGGCGAGCTCTTAAATATCATGGCAACTTATAAGAAAGCGGAAGACCTGATCAATATCGGCGCCTATCAGAAGGGAAGCAACCTGGAAATAGATTATGCCATCAACATGATTGGCAGAGTCAATAACTTTCTCAGGCAGGCGATGGAAGAACGAGTGTCTTTCGAGCAGGCGAAGCTTGATTTATTAGCCCTTTTTGAGTCAATGCCGGGGCAGGGAGCATGATATCCGTCGCCTGTCCCGTTGCTTTATTGAGAAGGCACCATGTTTACCTTTAAGTTGCAGTCGGTCCGGAATTATCGCCAGTCCATTGAGGAAAAAAAGCTGCGGGAGTTTGTGGAAGTGCGGAAGCGCCTTGAGCATGAGCAAGAGAGGCTGTGCGAGATAGGGGGAGAGAAGGCCAAGCTACTTGGAGAATTGAGGGATCTACAGGGTAATAATTTTAATGCCGCCGATATTTCCCTCTGCTGCGCCTATCATGAAATATTTAAAGAGAAGGAGATTCTTCAGAAGGAAATCGTCCATCAGGCCGATGCAGCGGTAAATTGCCTGCGTGAGGCCCTCCTGGAGGCTGTCCAAAAGAGGAAGGTCATGGACAGTCTGAGTGAAAAACAACAGCATGACTATCAAAAGAAAATGGCCGCGATAGAAAGAGATATGGCCGATGAGGTAGCGGTTGTGAGATTTATCAGGGATAAAAAATGAAAAAAATTACAGTGGTAACTCAGGTTATCGTTTTACTTCTCTTCCTCGCTAAAATTGCTGCCCTAGGGGAGGTCATGACAAAAACGAAAGCGGCAGCCATTTCGCAGACCCCGGTAAGACGATTGGAATCCGTATCCCCTGCCGGAGTGGTTATTCCGCAGGTAACCGGCACTGCAGAAGCAGACGGATTGGCAAAAAACAGGGACCTCTTTGCATCTTTGGAGGTAAAGAAAAATGAACTGGATAAGAAAGAGCAGTTCTTGTGGACGGAGGAGCAGAGGCTGTTGCTTCTTAAAAAAGAGATAGTGGAAAAAATAGATATCTTACGTGTCCAGGAAGAAAAACTGAATGCCACCGCGGAAGTTCAGAGAACAACTGAGAATAAGAACTTCAAGGATCTGGCAAAAGTATTTGAAGCCACGCCTCCGGCGAAAGCCGGCGTAATGATGGAGAAGTTGGATGTCCAGACCGCGGCCGGCATAACCATGAACATGAAACGGGATAAAGCGGGCGCTATTTGGGGTTACTTAAGCCCGCAAAAGGCCGTGGAGATCACTCGTGAAATTACTCACCTGGGGAAGCAATAGGGTTTATTGCCCCGGCCCGTACCTCGACAGGACTTTCTTCAGTCCCCCCTTGAGGGGTATAAGTTCGTTAACGAACTTGTTTTTTGCCAGAAAAACGTAAAAACTAATCTCTAACTTATTAAAACCGGCACTTTTTTCAAGTGCCGTTATTTTTACAGGAAAACATTTCCCCTTTTCTTCCTTCCCTCTACGCACAGCATTTGTAAATAACCGATATCAATGGGTTTCGTCATTTAATTGCCTGTGGCACGTCAATTGCTATCGTTAAAGGCAAGGGAAAATGAGGGTAGGCGGGATGACCATGACAGCGGCAGGCGAGGGAAGGGGCAGGATGCAGCCCATGAGTGGATTGGATGAGCTACTGTCTTTGCCGGGCAGTAAGGCAGGGAAGAGGAGCGGAGCACTTCCGCCCAATGCTGATGATGTGGAAAACTCCTCTTTTACGCAGATGCTTGCTGAAGACTTGTTGTTGCTGACCGGAGCGGCAGGGCCGCTGCCCTTGCGCGAAGCAAAAGCCTTGCCGCTGGTTGCGGAGAAGGCGGCAGTTTTCCTGACCGTTCAGTTGACAACGGCAGGGGAGGGGACATTGCCAAAACCTTTGGCCAACAAAGATGTCAAGGGTAAGGAGGAAAGCCCACCGGCGGCCAGGGGAATAGTTTCCAATGTTGTTTCTTTCCTTCCCGCAGCCGCTCCATTTTTCCCTGTTGCTGTGCCTGGAGCCAGCGAAGGCAGGAACGACAAATTGCCGTCAAGCGACGAAACGGAAGAGTTGTCATTGCCCCCTGCCGTTGAAAACACGATGAACCCGGCGGCGGTGGCATCGGTGGCGCTTTTTGTCGGGCCGGAAAAAGAGGCCGTTACCGACAAGCTGAAGACAACGGAGGTTCCTGCGGCGGCAAGCCGCGCCGGGGCGGAGAGTAGTCCCACCCTGCTTCAGTCTCCGACCCCGAGGGTGGACGACCCCGGCCGCGGTGTGCAGGCGCCCAGGATAGCGGCTATGGCCCCGTCATTGCCCCCTGCCGTTGAAAACACGATGAACCCGGCGGCGGTGGCGCACCAGAAAATCGCAGAGCTTCTCGGGGAGGAGGATGCAGGGGAAGATGTGCATCTGTCGAGAAATATCAGGGAGTCGCTGGTGAAAACAGGTTTAGAAGAATTTGTCGCCTCCAAAGGCGATGTTAAGCAGGGCCCCGCCATGGAAGATAAAAGCAAGCCCCATGCGAAAGAGCAGCTTAACATCACCGGAATCATGAACACTAATGTTAATGCTGTCCTGCCCCCCTTGAGCAAAGAGCAGAGCATGGCGGGACCGGCGGGAGCTATCCTGGAACAGGTGGCGGCACAGCTACCCCATGCCATCAGCAAAGGATCGGGGAGGATCAGGATGAGCCTGGTGCCGGATAGTATGGGTAAGTTGGACATGGACCTGGTGGTCAGGGAAAGCAGAGTGCAGATAATTTTGACGGCTGAAAGCCGCACTGTGCAACAGATACTTCAGGGACATGTGGAACAACTGAAAGAAGCCCTGCAGCAGCAGGGGTTAGAGGTGGATGGCTTTAATGTTCTGCTGCATAACGGTCGTCAGGGACGGGACGACACGGCCGGTGGCGGCAATCCTTTCTGGAACGAATACAGCCGTGCGGCAGTGGACAAAAAAGGCACGCGGGACGATAATTTCCTGCCGACGTCAGTACCTCTTGTTCCGGGGCGACACGCGAAAAAAGGGGCAGGGGGCATCAGTATTTTTGTCTGAGACATATTAACCGGGGAGGGAGATACACATGAGCGTCATTGACAGCATTAGCGGTAGTAACGCAACAACGGCAACAACTAAGACAACTGCGATGAGCAAGGATGATTTTTTGAAGATGCTGATTGCCCAATTAAAAAATCAGGATCCCACCAGTCCGCAGCAGGGGACGGAATTTGCCACTCAGATGGCCCAATTTGCCAGTGTCGAGCAACTGACCAATGTGAACATGGCGTTGCAATCCCAAAATCAGAACAGTCTGAACTTGATTAGCGCTCAGGCCATCAATCTGATCGGTAAAGAGATTACTGCCCAGGCCGCCGCCGACAAGGACGGAACGCCGGGAACTGTGATTACGGGCCAGGTCACAGCGGTTAATTTTAAGAATCAAGCAGCATCGTTTACAGTGAATGGACAGGATATCCCCTTCACTGCCCTGCTGTCCGTGCGGGGGGCAGGTGGATAAAAACAGCCCAAAAACCATGTATAAACAAATAAGCAGTTATTTAAACACTTTAACTTAGGAGGTAAGCAAAATGTCAAGTTCACTAAATATAGGAACAACGGGACTGGCGGCGAGCGAAAAGCAGATGGATGTCATCGGCAACAATTTGGCCAATGCCAATACGGTAGGATTTAAAGCAGCCGATACTTTCTTTGCCAGCATGCTCAGCCAGAGTCTGTCGGGAGGCGGGGGGGCGGCATCCGTAGGGCAGGGGGTCGGTGTTGCCGCCGTATCCACGGTCTTTGCGCAAGGCACCTTCCAATCCACGGGCAACGCCACCGATGCCGCCATCGACGGGAACGGCTTTTTCATCGTGAAAGATAAAGACGGCAATTCTCTCTATACCAGGGCGGGCGCCTTTCATATCAACAATGCCGGCGTACTGAGCGATATCAACAATTACGCCCTGCAGGGCCATATGTTTGATTCCAACGGCGTCATCGAATATCAAAACACGTCCCCTCTTAATTTACAGAATGCCCAATCAAAGCCCAGCGCGACCACCTATTTCGGCGTCGGTATGACGCTGGATTCCCAGACGTTGCCCGGTGATACTTTTAATTCTTCCCAGGTTGTTTTTGATTCCCGGGGGGCAAAGCACAACCTGAATACCGTCTTCACCAAGATGGGAGATCCTAATTATTGGGCGATGCAGACATCATTAGACGGCGTCGATGCCTCTTCGCAGTCCTACACGGGTTTACGTTTTGACTCCACGGGGAACGTAACCAAGGTTTATAACGCGGACTTTACTGCTGCTCCCGTTGAGACAAGCGTCCTCGGCTCTATCACATCATCGGTCATCAATAATAAAGGGCAGCTCTATAAAACCACCGACCCTGCCGACGCTACTAACCCGGGCAATGGACCGATTGTCCTAACCAGGGGAGCGACTGCCGACGCCTGGACTATCAGCGGCAATAGTGACTACCCCAACGCCGCGCTCATTCTGGGCGTGTCAGGCACTGACGATCTGGTAGGCATTGATCTGGACGGCATCGGCGGCGCGGACATTACTTTTACCCTGGGTGCCGACGCTTGGGCCAGCGGAGAAACCATCACTTTTAACACCACGCAAACAGAATCCGCGCCGGGCAATAGCACGGTGCGTTTTTACGCATCCGGAGGGGCCTTGAGCGATGGTTCCACTATTGGCAGCGATGGTGATGTGACGTGGAATTTAGTGGGAATACCCGATCATGCCGCACCCACTATGAAGACTTTCGCCACGACCTCGAGGATTTCCTCCCTGGAGAACGACGGTTATGCCCCCGGCACCTTAAGCAGCCTCGTAATAAACAAGGACGGCATCGTGGAAGGAATGTTTTCCAACGGCCAGCGTCAGAACCTGGCCCGCATTCTCCTGGGTGATTTTATAAATCTTCAGGGGCTGAATAAGGTGGGCAGTTATTTCATCGAAACAGGCGTCTCAGGACCTTCGGTCAATAATAAGCCGGGCTCCGGCGGCCTCGGCGAGCTCCAATCCAGTTCCCTTGAAATGTCGAATACAGATACCGCCAAGGAGTTCATCAAGATGATTACTGCCCAGCGGGCTTATCAGTCGAGTGCCAAAATCATTGCCACGGCCGATCAGATGTTGCAGACCCTGATGAATGTCAAACAGTAGATTGCCCTATTGGTTGTCCTGGCTGGGGGCGCCCTCAAAAGGCGTCCCCAGCCAATCTATTATCGCCTCGTCAAATAATTGACTTTTGGTCCAATAAAAGTGTCTTTCCCCCAGAGCATCGTTTAATAAATACTCCCGCAATATTGCCATTTGCAAGTTACTCCTTAAAGTCCCGCGGGTATGGTATGTTAATTGCTTTAAAGCTATTCAGGGCGCGGCGCTAATGCAGGGGAGCAGGTTGTAAGCAGCTCAAAACAGCGGCAGGATGGCAAGTGGATTTAGCAACTATTATAGGCATTGTCAGCGCCTTTAGCCTGGTGCTGGTTGCAGTTGCCTCAGGCGGCGGGTTAAGCTGGTTTTTGGACGGTCCTTCGGCCTTGATAGTTTTAGGCGGCACCTTTGGGGCTGTATTGGTTAACTATCCCCTGGCCGATGTGCTGGGAGTTATTAAAGTGGCCCAGAATGCCTTCTTTAAGAAGGGGCAGAAAGCCAGAGCCGCCATTGAGCTGTTGGTTATGATGTCCAAAATATCCCGCAAGGACGGTATGCTGGCCTTGCAGAATATGACTCACCGGCTGCGCGACCCCTTTCTCATTAAGGCAGTGAATTTGCTTATAGATGGCCTGGAGCCGCTGGATCTGACCAATATCCTTGATACTGAGCTTGATTTTATTGAGGAAAGACACCGTCTGGGAGCGGAGATATTTACCACGATGGGGAATTACGCCCCGGCCATGGGCATGACGGGGACATTGATCGGGTTGGTGCAGATGCTTATGCGGATGAATGATCCTTCTTCCATCGGGCCGGCTATGTCCGTGGCCTTAGTAACAACCTTTTATGGGGTGCTCCTCGCTTATTTGCTTTTTCTGCCTCTTGCCGGGAAACTTAAACGGCTGAGCGCTCAGGAATTGCTGGTCAAGCAACTTATTATTAACGGCATCTTGTCTATCCAAGCGGGTGATAATCCTCGTATTCTGGAACAGAAACTCCATGCCTTTGTTTCTCCTCATGAGAGGAAGTCGGTATTTAAATGAGACTCAGGCGGCAAAATAGTGATGATAATGCCGTGCCCACCTGGCAGACTATTTATTGCTCCCTCGTTCTGATTATGCTGGTGATGTTCGTGATGCTTGTCTCCTATTCAGTGCTCGACAAGGGGAGGATGCACAATTTCAGGGATAATTCCGATCATTCTACCAGGCCTGACGGCGAGTTGGGGCGAGAAAATAACAAATTTTCCTCTTTCGGAAGCGAAAGAATGCCGACGGCGGTCTGGATGACGCATGCCATGGCCGCCATGCGTCAAGCTGAGATAAGAACCGGCCTGGAGGGGGCGGTTCTTATGGAGAGAGTAAAGGGGGGAGCGAAGTTCAGGATGAAGGGCGATTTTTTGTTTTCTTCCGGTAAAACCATTATCAAGGGGGAAGCGTATCCTTATCTGGACGAGATGATCAGAGTTGCCAAAGAACATGAGCTTTCCATAAGCATTGAGGGGCATACGGATGATGTTGTCATCCATAATGAAGCCTTTCCATCTAACTGGGAGCTGTCGGCGGCGCGGGCGACGAACGTGCTGCGATATTGTCTGGAAAAGGGGAAAATACCGCCCGGCCGGCTGTCGGCGGCAGGATTTGGATCTTATCGCCCCCTCGTTCCGAATGACACCTTGTCGGGCAGAATGCGAAACAGAAGAATTGAAGTCTTATTGGCCATGGGTCATACCTGAGGAAGAGCTCAATGCGTCAACGGGAAAATAATAATAAACCCCAAGAGTTGAGGGGCCGGTGGCTGCTGACATTCAACGATATGATGACTTTATTGTTGGCTTTTTTTGTCCTCATTATTTCCATGTCCCACCTCGATGCCGGCAAACTGAAGGGTGTAGCCGCCTCGGCAAGAAAAATGGCCGGCGGGGCGGAAGTGCCTAAGGGGTCCAAGCTAATCGTTATTGAACCGGTTGTAAGTTCCCGGTGCAATGATCGGGAGCGGACACAGGCAAGCGGTCAATACGTGCCCGGTGGATTGGAGGACAGGAAAAAGGCGCTTCGTCAGTCCCTTTCGCAGATGGAAGGGGTGATGGTGCTGCCTCGTAGAGACGGCCTGGCAATCACGATGAGTGAGCCGCTGCTTTTTACGCCCGGAGCGGCGGAGCTTACCGGGAAAGGTAAGCAGGTCCTCAAATCTTTGGGCGAAAAATTGCAGAGAACCGATGTGGAGATTCGGGTTGAGGGTCACACGGATGATCTGCCGCTCACACAGGGTAAGTATCCCTCCAACTGGGAGCTTTCCTTGGCGAGAGCCGTCAATGCCGTGCAATATTTGGCTGTTCAGGGTGGTGTAGCGCCGGAGAGATTATCTGCGGCCGGCTATGCCGACACCAGGCCGCAGGCGGCGAATTTAAATACGCTAAACAGGCAGCTAAACAGGCGGGTGGAGATTATTTTAACATTTGCAAGTTAAAGAATTGAGAGGCGAAGATGGCGAGTGAAGAAAAAGAGGCGGTTGCGGTGGAAGAGCCCGCAAAAAGGAAGAAACCCATTGTCAAAATCATCATCATATCCATAGCTGTTTTGGCAGTGGTTGCCGGGGGTGTCCTGGGCGCCTTGTATTATTTCAGCGGCGCCGGGGGAACAAAAAAGGCTGCTCCTCCTCCCCCACGTCCCGTGATAGGCGCTTTATGGCCGCTGGAGCCATTCATCGTTAATCTTTTGGACAATCAGGGAGAGAGATACCTGAAAATAATTATGGAACTGGAAGTGTCAAGCCAGTTGGTTGTTGCCGAGCTTGAACTGCTGAAGCCCAAGTTACGCGACAATGTTTTAGATTTGCTTACTGCAAAAACATACGGTGAACTCATGGATATGGGTGGCAAACAAAGGCTGCGCGATGAGGTTGCTGTCCGCATCAATAGTTACCTGACGAAGGGAAAGATTGTGAAGGTATATTTTACCGATTTCGTTGTTCAATGAAGAAGCGGCAGCGGAAAGTAAGGGGCGCCGGTATTAGAGGTAGAGGGATGCTATGGCCAGTATATTGACGCAGGAAGAGGTGGATGCCCTTTTACAGGGGATTTCAGGCGGCGCGATAGAGACGGGAGGAGAAGAGCAAGCAGACACTTCTGGGGTCGTCAACTATGATCTGACCAGTCAGGACAGGATCATTCGGGGACGCATGCCAACCCTGGAGATGACTAATGAAAAATTTGCTCGGATGTTCAGGAGCACTCTATCCTCGACACTGCGAAAGGTAGTCAATGTAACGGCTTTATCCACGGAGATGATCAAATTCGGTGAATTCCTGAAGACGCTTCCCGTTCCTACGAGTATGCATCTCTTTAAAATGGACCCCCTGCGTGGGAGCGCCCTTTTCATCCTGGAATCAAAAATCATTTTTATCTTGATCGATATCATCTTCGGCGGCACCGGCACGTCCTTTTTTAGAGTCGAAGGCAGAGAGTTTACGGCAATCGAGAGCAACATCATAAAAAGATTGGTGCTTGACGCTTTGTCTGATCTGGAAAAGGCTTGGTCGGTGCTTATCGGTCTTAATGTCACCTATCAGCGATCGGAAATCAATCCGCAATTCATGCGGATCGTGCCTCCCACTGATGTTGTGGTCGTGGTAAATTTTGAAATAGAAATGGAATATACTTCCGGCATAATGTCTTTCTGCATTCCTTACGCTAACCTGGAGCCTATCAGAGAGAAGTTGCAGACCGGCTATCAGAGTGAGCAGATGGAGGTGGATAAGGGCTGGGCGCAAAGGTTTAAAGACTGCCTCAAGTTATCCAGGGCTGAGATGGTGGTGGAAGTGGGGCATACCCAGATAAGCGGTAAAGATATGGCAAATCTCCAGAAGGGGGACGTTATTCGCTTGGATCGCTATGCTACCGATCCCTTTGACATTCTGGTGGAAGGAGTTCCGAAATATAAAGGTTATGCCGGCCTTTATAAGGGTAACCAGGCCGTGCAGGTATCAAAACTTATTAAGGGCGTAGAGGGTGCTGAGTATGGATCAGAATGAACTGGATAACTTGATGCAGGATATTGCCTTATCCCCGGAGAAGGAGACTGTCGCAGATGATGACATAGGTTGGGATGATGTTAAGGAAGAGCTGCCGGGCGCCGGTGGCGCGGTTGCCAAAACGGAGGTGGGAGAAGTTCATTTTAAGGAATTAGTAAATGTCGAACATGGCAACAGCTCTGTGGATTTAGACTTTCTTATGGATATTCCGCTGACCATGTCGGTCGAATTGGGCCGTTGTCGTCTCTTGATCAGTGAGATGCTTCAACTGGGGCAGGGATCGGTCATAGAGCTAATGAAGCTGGCCGGTGAACCTATGGAAATATTCGTGAACCAAAAATTGATTGCCCGGGGTGAGGTGGTGGTAGTGAATGAAAAATTTGGCGTGCGTTTGACCGATATCATCTCCCCGGCGGAGCGTGTGAACAGGCTGAAATAATTGTTTAAGTGAAGAAAGGATAACGATGAACCCCGTAGCTTTTTGGTCGGCCTTTTTGAAGATGTTGTTTGCGCTGGCTGTTGTTTTGGGTTTGCTGGTGGGAGCAATGTACTTTTTCCGGCGGATTTTACAGCAACCAACCGCCGGTGGCCACGATAACAGGGCGATCAACGTTGTCGCGGCCCGCTACCTGGGTCCAAAAAGCAGCATCATGGTGGTAGAGGTGCTGGGCAAATTTATTGTCATCGGTCTGGCCAATAACCAGATATCCCATCTGGCGACGATTGATGATCCTGAAGCCCTGGAGCAATTTGAATACAGTGGCAGTCCGGAAAAAAAGCTCCCGTCCCTGCTCGATTACTGCATGAATCATAAGGTTGCCCGGGAGATTGCGAACCTGTTACGCCAAGGAGGGCGAAATTGAAGAAATTGCTGCCTGCCTTGGCTGTTGGGTTTATTGTGCTGGCGTGCGCGGCGTCCGGGCAAGCCCAGGCGCTGTCCTTGCCGAACATTAGTCTAAGCATCGGCGGCGCCGCTGATGAACCGGGGAAAGTTGCCTCGGTTATTCAACTGGCTTTCATGCTTACAGTGCTTTCACTGGCGCCGGCCATTCTTTTAATGGCGACTTCCTTTACGAGAATCGTGGTAGTGCTGTCTTTGTTGCGGCATGCCCTGGGCACTCAGACCATGCCACCCAACCAGATAATCATCGGGTTGTCCCTTTTCCTGACGCTTTTCATCATGACTCCGGTCTGGCAGAGGGTCAACAGTGAAGCGCTACAGCCCTATTACGAAGAACGGAGCAGCGGCGAGGAGGCGTTGGCGAAGGCCATCATACCGGTAAAGGAATTTATGCTGCGCCAGGCACGAGAAAAAGATTTGGCCCTGTTTGTAAAAATAGCGAAAGAAAAAAGGCCGGAAAAGCCGTCCGATATTTCTCTCTCCGTATTGATCCCTGCTTTTGTGATCAGTGAATTGAAGACGGCTTTTCAAATCGGCTTTATGATTTATCTCCCCTTCTTAATTCTGGATATGGTTGTGGCCAGTATACTTTTATCAATGGGAATGATGATGTTGCCCCCGATCATGATCAGCCTGCCCTTCAAGCTGCTTTTGTTTGTGCTGGTGGATGGCTGGTCTTTGCTGGCAGGGTCGTTGGTGCAGAGTTTTAGATAGGAAAGGGAAATTATTATGTCAACAGAATTTGTTGTGGGACTGATTGCGGAAGCGATCAAGTTGATGTTGCTGATTTCTGCGCCCGCTTTAATTGTGGCCCTGGTAGTGGGTGTGGCCATCAGCCTCTTTCAGGCGGTGACGCAGATCCAGGAGATGACGCTTGTTTTTGTGCCGAAAATAGTTGCCGTGATGGTGGTCCTTGTTGCTGCGCTGCCCTGGATGCTCAATCTCCTGGTAACCTATACTCATAACATTATTGCCAATATCCCCCTGTGCATAAGGTGAAGGGAGATGGGGGTTAGCGAGGTTTTAGATGAGTATTCCGGTTCTAACCCCAGATTTGATCGAGGCTTTTATCCTGGTTTTCATCCGTGTCAGCGCAATCATGCTGCTGACCCCCGTTTTTGGGGACGCCGTCGTGCCCTCCATAGTCAAATGGGGGCTGTCATTGTTGATTGCCATGATTCTCTTTCCCCTGGTAAAGGGAGGGCTTGGCCCCCCGGGTAATTTGGAGTTTTTACCCCTGGTATTGAAAATTGCGGGTGAGCTGCTCATTGGAGTCAGCATCGGCTTTACGGCCAAATTTATTTTTGCCGGCATACAGATGGCGGGCGAGACGCTGGGGTTTCAAATGGGATTTTCCATCGCCAGTGTCATTGACCCCACCTCGAATATTCAGATTTCCGTTGTTACCGAGTTTCAGTATATGATGAGTTTGCTGTTGTTTTTGGGTATCGATGCCCACCATATTATTATCCGTGCGATTTCCGAAAGTTACCAGGCATTAAGCCCGCTGAACGTTCATTATTCCGGAGCGCTCTTGCAGGTCATAATTCGCCTTTCCCAGGAGGTATTCATGATTGCCGTCAGGATAAGCGCCCCGATCATGGCGGTGCTGCTATTTACCAATGTTGCTCTGGGGGTGGTGGCGCGAACGGTGCCGCAGCTCAATGTCTTTATTGTCAGTTATCCGCTGACAATTTCCGTGGGGCTATTGTTTGTGGGCTTAACGGCGCCTGTTTTCGCCGAGCTTGTCGCGCGCTTATTTTCCGGTATGGCGGGGAAGATCGCCTTGCTTATGCGCATTCTGTAGCGTGACGCTGCTGCCGCACAAAATATTGACGCCCGCGTCATCAAACAGATAGGCGGTTAAGCTTTATGGCGGACAACGAGCAGGGTCAGGAAAAAACAGAGCAGGCAACCGACAAGCGCCGGGATGAAGCGCGTGCGAAGGGCCAGGTCGCCAAGAGCAGGGAGATTCCCTCCGTTGCCGTCCTGTTCGCCTGTCTGATCTATTTTCACTTCAATGCCGCCGGCCTGTTGCAAAAATTAATGGCTATGATGTCCTCCAGTTTCCGGTCCGCAGGCCAGGTCGTCATAACCATGGATACTGCGCCCTCACTGCTCACCGGCTATATGTTCAAAGTGTTCTTTATGCTTCTGCCGCTTCTGGCGCTGATCTGCGTTGTCGCCTTGGCTGCCAATATTCTCCAGGTAGGGATGCTTTTTTCCACCTCGGCCCTGGAGCCCAAGCTTTCAAAGCTTAACCCGTTAAGCGGCTTAAAAAATCTCCTATCCCTGAAATCAGCGGTGGAGTTAGTAAAAAACATCATCAAGATGAGTATTGTCGGATTTGTCTCCTACCAGGTAATCGGGGATGAAATCAAAAACTGCCTGACACTGGCAGAACAGAGTGTCTGGGGTATTCTGATTTACATGGGCAAAATATCCTTCAAGATTTTGGTCACCACCTGCTGGGTTTTGGTCCTTTTGGCCCTTCTTGATTACCTGTATCAGCGCTGGGAATACGAGAAGGGTTTGCGCATGTCCCGTCAGGAAATCAAGGAAGAATTCAAGAATACGGATGGCAATCCGACCATTAAAGCCAGAATCAGGCGTCTCCAGAGGGAGATGGCCCGCAAGCGGATGATGGCAGCCGTGCCCACCGCCGATGTGATTATAACCAATCCGACGCACCTGGCGGTGGCTCTCAAGTATGAACAGGGAAAACAAAGCGCGCCCTGGGTCGTGGCCAAAGGCGCCGATCTGGTTGCCGAGAAAATCAGGGAGGTGGCCAGGGCAAGCAATGTGCCTATCGTTGAAGACAAGCCATTGGCACAAGTATTGTATAAGATGGTAAAGGTCGAAGATTCAATCCCCGCAAATCTTTACCGTTCCGTGGCTGAGGTGCTGGCATATGTTTACCGTTTGCGTCAGAAATAAAGGAGATAGAGATTAGGATGGCGGCAGCAGCAGTGATGGACGACAATCCCACAATGGATAAGGCAGGCGCCAGCAGTGCCGTAGTGCCGATGGCCGTGATAGGCATTCTTTTTGTCATGATCGTACCGTTGCCGACGGTTTTGCTGGATATTTTGTTGTCCGTCAGCCTGACTTTCTCCATTGTCATTCTCCTTATGTCCATGTATGTGCTGAAGCCACTGCATTTTTCCGCTTTTCCATCCGTGCTGCTCATCGTTACCTTGCTGCGTTTATCTCTGAACGTGGCCTCCACCCGTCTCATCCTGCTCCATGGCAATGAGGGTACGGAAGCGGCCGGCCAGGTTATCAAAGCCTTCGGAACCTTTGTCGTGGGCGGCAATTATGTCGTTGGCTTCATCGTGTTTACGGTACTGGTCTTAATAAATTTTGTTGTCATAACGAAAGGCGCCACCAGGATTGCCGAAGTAGCCGCCAGATTTACCCTTGACGCCATGCCGGGCAAGCAAATGAGTATTGATGCCGATTTGAATGCCGGGCTGATTTCTGATACAGACGCGCGCCGCCGCCGGGCGGAAGTGGAAAAGGAGGCAAATTTTTATGGCGCTATGGATGGGGCCAGCAAATTTGTGCGCGGCGATGCCGTCGCCGGCATCATCATCACGCTGGTAAATGTCATTGGCGGGCTAATTGTGGGAGTCATGCAGCAAAGCATGGTCGTGGTCGAAGCGGCGCGCAACTACACCTTGTTGGCGGTCGGGGACGGGCTGGTCACCCAGGTGCCGGCTCTCATCGTTTCCACGGCGGCCGGCATGCTGGTGACGAGAACGGCGGCGGCCACAGAACTGGGTGTAGAGATAAGGGATCAGCTTTTTGTTCAGCCGAAGGCCATTGCCCTGGCGGCGGGGATGATCTTCATTTTTGCTCTGATCCCCGGTATGCCGAGGTTTTCCTTTATCCTCGTTTCTTCCTGTCTCGGCCTCTTCGCTTATAGTCTGACGGTCAAGGCGGCAAAGGGAAGGGAATTTGAAGAAACATTGCCGGCGGCGCCTGTCGAAGAAGTTCAAGAAGGCGTGATACCGTTGGATCTAATAGGGCTTGAGGTAGGCTATGGATTGATACATCTCGTTGATGCCTCCCAGAGCGGCGAATTGCTGCAAAGGATCAAGGTGCTGAGGAAACAAACAGCCTTGGAGATGGGCATTATCGTGCCTTCCATCCATATCAGGGATAATATGCAATTGAGGCCTAATGAATACTCGGTGCTGATGAAAGGCGTGGAGATCGCCAGGGGAGAGTTGATGCCCGGCCATTGTCTGGCAATCACTGCCGATGAGTTTGGGCTGAAAGTACCGGGGGTAGCAACAAAAGAGCCGGCCTTCGGCCTGCCGGCGGTATGGGTGACGGAGATGGAGAAGGAAAGGCTACAGGCCAAGGGCGTTGTTGTCGTGGATACGGCCACGGTTATCACCACACACCTGACGGAGATCGTAAAATCTCATGCCGATGAATTGCTTGGTCGGCAGGAGGTGCAACGCCTGCTGGAAAACCTCTCCAGGGCCTATCCGAAGGTTGTGGAAGAAATTGTCCCCAAGACCGTTCCCCTGGGTACGTTACAGAAGGTTTTGCAGAAGCTGCTGCGGGAAAGGATATCCATCCGGGACTTGCTGGCAATATTGGAAACCCTGGCTGATTATTATCCGCTGACCAAGAATGTCGATGTCCTGACGGGCTACGTCCGGCAATCTCAGGCCCGGTTGATTACCAAGCAGTACCAGGATCAGGGGGGTAATATTACGGTCATGATGATTTCCCCGGATATTGAAGACAAGATTTCAAGTGCCGTCCAGCACACAGAATATGAATCCTTTGTTTCACCGGATCCGAATGTCGTGAAAACTTTAGTGGCTAATTTACAGAAAATCGTCACTAACTTTACAACGAAAGGTCTCCAGCCAATTTTGCTTTGTTCTCCCAATGCGAGAATGTCGTTGCGTAAGACGCTGGAAAAATATTTACCCACCCTGGTAGTTCTTTCTCACAATGAGATAGCGCGCGACGTCAACATCAAGTCGCTGGGTATGGTGGAGTTGTAGGATGCAGGTTAAAAGGTATGAAGCAGCCAACATGAAGGAAGCGCTTGCCAGGATTAAAAAAGATCTGGGGCCGGAGGCTGTCGTTATTTCGACGAAACGTTTGCCGGGCGAAAAAAAGCTGATTGAAATCATGGCGGCCCGCGATGAAGGCCCGGAGCCCCGTGGAGAAGCAAGGGGAGAGGGAACAGGCGACCGGGAAAAGTCTTTATCTTTTGAGAATCGGGAGCTCATTTCTTACTTTAGAAAAGAGATGGAAGGACTGAAGGCACTGGTCCAGGACATCCGGAAAGATAACCTGTCGGAAGAATTTGCGGACTTAAAGGACAGCTTGCAGGATTTTTTTGATATCATCGGTTTGCGTGGTCAAAGTGAAGAAAAAACTATCCTTTCTCGTATCTACAATTACCTTGTTGGTCGGGGAGTATCGAAGGCGCGGGCTTGCAAGCTGCTGGAGGCAATGAAACAGGAGATTCCCGCGCAAGAAATTCCAGACTACGAAAGCGGTCTGAGAATTGCGGAGCGTCTTATTCGGGTTACCTTGGGCCACAACAAGGACGGGAAAGGAAAAAAGGTAAAGATTTTTCTCGGTCCGACGGGCGTGGGTAAAACAACTACCCTGGCAAAGCTTGCTGCCCGCTATGCCCTGGAGCAAAAGCTGACGGTGGGGCTAATCACCATGGATACTTATCGCATTGCAGCGGTGGAACAATTAAATGTTTACGCTCGGATAATGGGGTTGCCGCTGGAGGTGGCTTCTGAACAGGAGACTTTTCGACAGGCACTGCAAAAATTTGACGACAGGGATGTGATTCTGGTGGATACTCCCGGCAAGAGCCGTACCGACAAGGATTATTTTTCCATCCTGCAAGATTTGGTGACCGGCAACCGGGAGGTGGAAACAAACCTGCTTCTTTCCCTTACGTCAAGTCGGGAAAATATGATGGAAGTGGTTAGAAGGTACGGCAGATTGGAATGTGACCAAATTATATTTACAAAAGTGGATGAATGTACCGGCTGTGGTTTCCTTTACGACGTGATTGCACAAGCCGGTAGGCCCGTATCCTTTGTCACAACAGGACAGAATGTGCCCCATGACATTGAACTGGCCAATCCGTCCAGACTTGCAGAGTTGATCATGTGGAATTAGAACATACAGGAATGAGGAATGACAGTGGATCAGGCGTTGATGCTACGGGAAATGAAAAGCGGGCGTAAGGAAGAACCTTGCCCGGCGACGGTCGCGCGGCCGCAGAAGCAGGTCAGGGTAATTGCCGTTACCAGTGGCAAAGGAGGCGTTGGTAAAACGAATATCGCGGTTAATTTAGCCTATT
>Ga0082335_1001967_pt1 | contig 40424 bp, 58 predicted proteins | sample Subgrocontami58m_FD_72375 | JGI IMG/M metagenome (GOLD analysis project Ga0082335, IMG submission 72375) | Subsurface groundwater microbial communities from S. Glens Falls, New York, USA - GMW37 contaminated, 5.8 m (SPADES assembly) (version 2) ...
GAGAGGCGGGGTCGCGACCCGCGCCCCCACCAAGATGCGGCGGCCGGTCCCGAGGAGGGCCACCGCGAAGAGCGCCCAGACCGCGAGCAGGACGCCGCCGGCCACCCATGGAAGCTGACCGGTGAACGACGACAGCGGCAGCAGCTCCCGCGAGTACGACGCGGGGGCGACGACGTCGGCCTGGAACGTCGCGCGCCCTTCGGTGGCGACATACTGGTCGAGCGCCGCGGAGCGGACGATGACCTCATGCCGGCCCGCTTCTTGTGGAAGGTAGGTGAAGCTCGCGCGCCCCTGCCCGTCGGTCACGGCTGAGCCGATGAGCATCTCGCGGGGACCGAGCAGCTCGACGACGTCGTAGTAGCGGACGGTGATGCCATTCATCGGCTTCGCGTCTTTGGTCAGGAGCCGCGTCTCGACGGCGTAGCCCTGCTCCGCGTGCGCACTCGCCGCCACGCTCACGGCCGCGGCCAGACGAGCCGCGGCGCCAGCGGGCGGCGGAACCGGGAGCTGTGCGACGTCGGCAGGTTGCTCGCCGACCGCGGTGTGCGTGGTGGCATCGTGGGGCACGGTCTGGCCGCCGAGGTACAGCGAGGCGCGAGAGCCCAGGAGATTCTCGACAAGGCGCATGCCCGGGTCCGTCCTCGACGCGAGCGTGAGCACCAGGACGGTGAGAAGCGCAACGGTTGCGCGCCGTGACCTAGTCATCGCCGCCTCCCGCAAAGGCCGGGGTGAGCGCTGGCCGCGCGGGCTCGGTCGCACCCTCCACCTCATCCATCTCGTGCACCGACATCACCGGGAAGAAGAAGAACAAGATCATCAGCCCGAGCGGGATCGCCGCGAGCGAGGCGGTGGTGATCGCGAGCTCCACCCAGGACGGCTGGTACAGCTCCCACGGCAGCAGCGCGCCGCTGCTGCCCGGCAGGAGGACGATCAGGAAGCGCTTCAGCCACATTCCGCCGACGATGAGGGCCGAGGCGACGCAGGCCCTCGCCATGACGTGGCGGCCCGGCAGCGCGACGAGCACGAGCGGTAGCACGAGTCCACCGAGCGCGAACGTCCAGAAGACCGGCGCGAACGTGCCGATGAAGAGCGACTGCAGCATCGCGCCGGGGACGACCGCCTGCACGTACCCCTCGGTGATGTACTCGCTCGCCATGAAGTAGATGTAGCCCGCGTCGAACGCGAGCAACAGGTAGCTGAGGTAGCGGAAGTGCCTCTCGGCGATGAACTCTTGGAGGCCGTACGCCTTGCGGAACGCGGCGATGACCAGGATCACCGTCGCGACCCCCGAGAGCATCGCGCCGAGCACGAAGAGCGGGGCGAAGATCGTCGTGTGCCACCCCTCGCGCACGGTGACGGCGAAGAGCCAGGCGAGCACCGAGTGGACGGTGATCGCCAGGGGGATGATCAGGACCGCCATGATCCCGATCCCACGGAGCAGCGCACGCTCCTGATCGGGCGAGCCACGCCATCCGAGCGAGAGCACGCGATACGCCCAGCCGCGCAGTCCGCCGGCGTTCGGATACGTGTCGCGGCAGAGCGCGAGGTCCGGGATGAGCGGCAGGTAGAAGAAGATGACGCTACCGACGAGGTAGGTGTTGATCGCGATCCAGTCCCAGGTGATCGGCGAGCCGGGCTGGGCGTACAGGAAGAGGTTGAGGAGCCGGTCCGGCCGCGCGACGTCCACGATCACGGACACGGCGCCGACCGCGAGCGTGACCACGGCGGTGCCCTCAGCGATGCGCGTGATCGGCGCGCGCCACTTCGCATTGGTGAGACGAAGAATCGCGGAGGTGATCGCACCGCCGTAGCTGATCCCGATGAAGAACACGAAGTTGACGATGTAGAAGCCCCAGAAGATGGTGTGGCTCACGCCGGTCACGGAGTGGCCGTTCTGCACCTGGTAGATGTAGGCGTAGATGCCGGCGGCGACGCACGCGGCGAGGACCGTCGCGATGAGCCACCAGCGGAGCCCGACCTTGCCGATGTTCGCCATCGCCTGCTGGACGTAGCGGTCGTGCTTTCGTGCCTCCACCGCTAGAACTCCAGATCCTGGCCGTGACCGGCGATGTAGTAGACGTGGGGGCCGGTGTTGAGCTCCTCTTTGTACCGGAAGGCGTCGTTCTCGTTGAGGAACTTCGAGAGCCGGACCGTCTCCTGCCCGTTGGTGGCGACGTCCGAAACGAGATCGCCAATGTAGAGGGCGAGCATGGAGCACGCTTCGACGCAGGCGGGGAGCTTGCCCTGGCCGGTGTTATGGACACAGAACATGCACTTGCCCACGGTGCCCTTCTGCTGTGGCACCGGGAACTGCGGCGTCGGCAGCCGACCGAAGGGGTTCGCGAAGGCCGGCGGATCGACCTCGTTGAAGTAGCGCGCGTCGTAGGGACAGGCGGCGATGCACATCCGGCAGCCGATGCACCGATTCTGGTCAACGAGAACGATTCCCTCGTCGTCCTTGAAGGTCGCGGCCACGGGGCAGACGCGCAGGCACATCGGGTTCTCGCACTGCATGCACGGCTGCGGCATGAAGTACTCCTGCCCGCGCTTGCCTTTCAGCTTGTGGACCTTGATCCACTCGTGGCTCTTCGGAAGGTGGTGCGTCTCCTGGCAGGCGTCGGTGCAGTGCTTGCAGCCGTCGCAGCGCCGCATGTCGATGACCATGACCCACTGCCGCTTCTTCGCGGGTACGGGAGCCGCCTCCGCGTCGAAACGGATGGGCGCGAGGCCCGTCACGGCGATCGCTCCTGCGCCAGTGCCGAGCCCGCCGAGGAGCTTTCTCCGCGAGATACCTGTCATCTTCATCTCCGATGCTGCGTCGCGTGCTCAGCGCGCTCTCGGGTTGGGCACCAACATCGGGGTAGAGCGAACTGAGTGGTAGCGCCGAACGGCCCAGGGGATCGGGACGATGGGCACGCACGTCCGGCCCCATCGGCATCACATCTCAGCGGGCTCTCAGCAGGGGACCTCGCGTTCGCTCAGCGTGCTCTCAGCCGCGCTCGCGCCCCTCAGCCGCGTGCGGTGAGCTGGCTCACCGGTAGAACCGAATGGCACCGCCGTATCGCGCCCATGGGCACGTTCGGTGGTGGCCCTTCCCCTACGACCATCTGCAGCGCATGGCGACGGAGCTCGAGCGGCCGCTCCGCGTGCTCGTGGTAGACGACGACGACGGCATCACGAGCGTTGTCTCGCGCGCGCTCGCGCGCGAGGGCTACGAGGTGCGCGCCGCGCCGGACGGCGAGCGCGCGCTCCGCGCCGCTCGCGAGTGGCACCCCGACGCCGTCGTCCTCGACGTCCTCATGCCGGGTCTGGACGGCCTCGCGGTATGCCGCCGGTTGCGCACCGAGCAGCCCACGGTCGGCGTGCTCATGCTCACCGCGCGCGACACGCCGCTCGCGCAGATCGTCGGCCTGGACGCTGGCGCGGACGACTACGTCGTGAAGCCGGTGAGCCTCCCGATCCTCGCGGCGCGGCTACGCGCGGTGCTCCGCCGGCACGAGCCAGCATCCGAGGTCCTGCGCTACGCCGACGTCGAGCTGGATACCGCGACGCGGCGGGCGCGCCGGCGCGGGCGCGAGATCACGCTCACGACCACCGAGTACAAGCTCCTCCTCCACCTCATGCGCTCGGCCGGCCGGGTCGTACCGAAGGGCGTGCTCACCGAGCGGGTGTGGGGCTACGACTTCGAGGGGAACGACAACGTCCTCGAGGTGTACGTCCGCTACCTGCGGCACAAGCTCGAGGCGGACGGCGAGCCCCGGCTCATCCAGACCCTCCGCGGTACCGGCTACGCCTTCCGGACGGCCTGAGCGCCGCCGGCAACGCCTGCCGCACGGCCCGAGCGACGCCCAGCGACGCAGGCCGCGGTGCGTCGTAGGATGCGCGCTGACGACGGCAGGGAGGTTCGCATGAAGCTCACAAGCGCGAGTTTTGCCGACGGGCGGCCCATCCCAGCGGAGCTCGCGTTCGGCGCCGCCGACCCGGTGAGCCACTTCAAGCTCTCGGGCAACCGCAACCCGCAGCTCGCGTGGAGCGACCTGCCCGCGGGCACCCGGTCGCTGGCGCTCATCTGCCATGACCGCGACGTCCCAAGCAAAGGAGACGACGTCAATCAGCAGGGCCGCACCGTTCCCGCGGCGCTACCGCGTGTGGACTTCTACCACTGGGTGCTCGTCGACCTCGACCCGGCCTCCGGGCCGATCCGCGCCGGCGAGTTCTCCGACGGCGTGACCGCACGCGGCAAGAAGGGTCCGCAGGGACCGCGCGGCACGCGCCAGGGGATCAATGACTTCACCGCCTGGTTCGCTGCCGACAAGGACATGCAGGGCAGCTACTTCGGCTACGACGGTCCGGCCCCGCCGTGGAACGACGAGATCCTCCACCACTACGCGTTCACGCTGTACGCGCTCGACGTGGCGAGGTGTGACGTGAGCGGAACGTTCGGGGGCGCCGACGTGCTGACCGCGATCCGCGGTCACCTGCTCGGTCAGGCGAGCATCACCGGCGTCTACAGCCTCAACCCGACGGTGAAGCTGCTGCCCTAGCCCGCTCCCCGGTCTAGGCCAAGCGGAACGCGCAGACGGAAGGTGGTGCCTGCGTCGCGCACCGCCGACCACTCGGCGGCGGCGCCGATCGACGCGGCCCGTTCCCGCATCGACCGCATGCCGTAGTGGGGCCAGTCGCTCGCCGGCGCCGCCGTGGGGTCGAAACCGACGCCGTCGTCCTCGATCGCGAGGAGCAGCGACCCGTCGTCGATCTCGAGCCGGAGGCCAACGCGCCGCGCCGCCGCGTGCTTGCGCACGTTCGTGAGCGCTTCCTGCGCGATGTGGAACACGTGCGCCTCGACGTCCGGCGGCAGCCGGAGGGCGCGCGCGGCCGGCGTCGCTTCGACCGTCGTGGCGAGCTTCGACGCCTCCGCGAAGCGGACCGCGTACTCCTCGAGCGCGCCGGCGAGGCCGCGCTCGACCGCGACCGGGCTCGTGAGCCCGAGGATCGCCTCGCGGACGTCGACGTAGACGGAGCGAGCGGCCGCGGCGAGCTGGGCGAGCTGCCGCCGCGCGGCATCGGTCTGGCTCAGCGCGAGGAGCTCCTCGACGGCCTGCGCCTTCGTGTTCACGTAGCCGAGGATCTGCGCGAGGCCGTCGTGCATCTCGCGTGCGATGCGCTCGCGCTCGCTGTGGATCGCGAGCTCGCGCAGCTCGCGCTGGAGCCGCTCGTTCTCGAACGCGATGGCCGCTCCGCCCGCCAGGAGCGCGAGCAGCTCGACGTCCTCCGGCCGGTAGGCGGACCGCGACGAGCGCCGACCGACGGCCAGCGTGCCCACCGTCGACGTGCCCCGCAGCAGCGGCGTCGCGAGCGGCGACGCGAGGTAGTCGGCACGCACGAGGTCGCGCGGGTCGAGCGGAGGTTCGTCGCGCGACGGGAAGGCCTCCGCCGGCCCCTGCCGGGCGGCGAGCCGGTGCGTGCCATCGTGCCCGACGAGGCTGATGCAGGCGACGTCGCTGTCGAGCAGCGCGTGGGCCTTCTCCACGACGGCCTGGAAGACGTCCTCGGTCGGTGCGAAGGCCGTGATCGCCCGATTCAGCTCACGGAGCGCTTCGAGCGCGGCATTGCGCCGCTCGAGGGTGGCGCTGCGCTCGCGCGCGGCTTCCACGAGCTCGTCGATCCGGCGGAAGGCGAACCGCGCGAAGAAGATCGCGCACGCGAGGACGATCAATGGAATGGCCAGGGTGTTGAGCGGCTTGACCAGAAGGTCGTCCCACTCGTGGTCGGTGATGAGGTCGATGACGCCGATCGCGACGACGGGCAGGATCACCGCGAGCCAGCGCAGCCGCCTGGCACTCATGACGCCTCAAACGGTACACGCTCCACTCTCCGGCGTAGGATGTCGCCGTGCGGCACGATCCCGGCGCGTTCATCAAGGACGAGTGGGGCTGGCGCCTGGCCGCCCAAGCACCCTTCCTCCCCGCGGGCGTGCGTCGCACCCGGCCGGCCTCCGGCGGCGCCGTCGTCGTGACGAGCGCGGACGCGACGCAGTTCCGCGGACACCTCGCGCGCGCCTCGGGCGGTGGAGCGGACGGCATCGTCATCGCTCCCGACGTGCGTGGTCTGCACCAGTACTACGTCGACCTCGCGGAGCGCTTCGCCGAGGCGGGCGTCCACGCGCTCGCGTTCGACTACTTCGGCCGCACGCTCGGCCTCGCGGTCCCCAAGGCGGACTTCTACGAGGGGGCCTTCCAGACCGCGCCGTACCGCGCGCACGTCGTGCAGACGGCGCCGCGCACGATTCAGGAGGACATCCGAGCCGCGTGCGCGCGGCTCCGCCGCGAGACGCCGGCGCGCCGCGTGTTCCTGGTGGGCTTCTGCTTCGGCGGCCGCGTCGCGTTCAACGCCTCGGCCGAGCAGCCGGACCTCAGCGGGACGATCGGCTTCTACGGCCCACCGGTCAAGCGCGACGCGAACGACGAGGACGCGCCGATCCTCAAGGTGAGCCGTATGCGTGCACCGGTGCTCGGGCTCTTCGGCGGCGCGGACCAAGGGATCCCGGCCTCGGCCGTCGAGGCATTCGACGAAGCGCTCACCGAGCGGTCGCTCGCGCACAAGCTGGTGACCTACGACGGGGCACCGCACTCGTTCTTCGACCGGACCTTTGCGGACAACGCAGCGGTCTGCGACGACGCCTGGCGGCGGATGCTTGCCTTCATCCGGACCGGCGACCCGACCACCACGTAGCGCGACGCGGCGGCGCCCTGAGCCGACCCCGGGACTCGGACCCGGAACCTGCGGTTTACAAAACCGCTGCTCTGCCAGTTGAGCTAGGCCGGCGCGCTCTTTGCTGGGCTTTCGCGTGAAGTCGACGAGCGTCAGCGCAGGAGTTCGGCGCTTCGACGCAGGAGTTCGTGTCCCGGCGGTTTCGCCCATCGGCTTCTTCACTATGAGGCTACCCGGCCGAAGCGGCGCGAGAACGAGCCGCGGTAGCGCGCGAGCTCGGCCGTGCTCGCGCGACCGATGTACGCCTGAGTCGTGACGATGCTCTTGTGCCCGGCCATCTGCTGGATTATCGACGTCGGGACGCCCTCGACGGCCCAGGACGTGATCGCCGTGTGACGGGCGCGATAGGCCTGGACCTCGATGCCCTGCTTCGCGAGGCGGTCGCGCAGTCGGTGCCAGATCGCCATGAATCCGCCGAAGGCGAGCGGGTCGCCGTGGGCGTTGCGCCAGAACGGGCCGGGGGCGTTGCGGGGTCGCTCGTCGCAAAGGTACCGGTCGAGTGCCTCGACGCACTGCGGATCGAGCGGGACCACGCGCTCGCCCGAAGCGGTCTTCGTCGTCTCGGGACGGACGCGGAGGAAGCCGTCTCGGAGATCGACGTCCTCGAGCTCGATCGCGTGGAGCTCGGCGGGTCGCAGGCCCGTCGAGAGCGCGGTGATGACGATCGCGCGGTCGCGGATGCCGAGGGGCGTGTCCGACGCCGCGGCGATGATCGCGCGGAGCTCGTCGGCCGAGTACGGGCGGCGGCGGCGATTGTGGCCGCGCGGGAGCGAGACGGCCTCGAGCGGGTCGGTGAGGAAGATGCGGGTCTTCGTCGCCCACTGCGCGAGCTGCCGGAGCGCGATCGCGTCGTTGCGCGCCATCGTCCGGTGCGGCGCGATCGACGCGAGATAGTCGTCGACGTTCTCCGCAGTGAGGTCGGCGAGCGTGTGGTGCTGCGAGGCGAAGCGCGCGAGCGAGAGCCGGTACGTCCGGAGCGTGTTCGGCTTCAGGTCCCACCGCGCGCGGAGGAACGACTCGATCGCCTCGGGGAGCCCGGTGCTGAGGCTACGAGCCATCGGCTGTTCCGTTGTGAAGGTGCGGGCCACGATCTCTCCAAACCGAGGGACGGGCGGCAGGCGAGGCGAAGTGTGCCACGTTCACGCCGCCACCTCGACGGCCCGGGGGCACCAGCACTCCTGCGCCAGCTCGTCGCAACCGAGGCACCGCAGGAACACGCCCCGCTCCGAGACGTAGACGCCGCGGCCGCAGAGCGGGCAGCTCGCGCCGGGTCGGACGTGTCGGGTGCCCGGGCGAGTGGCGGCGTGCCAGGCGTGCATCATGCGATCGGGGCCTCGGTCGTAGGTGCCGAGCCGTGGAGCGCATACCAGTCGTTCACGATGCGAACCAGTGCATCGGCCTTCGACAAGGCTTCGGGCTCACGCTTGATCGTCAAGCAGAACGACCCGTTGGCGTTGGTGATTCGGATGAGGTCGGGTTCGATCTCCGAGTATTCGAGCAGTCCTAGCGGCATCAGGAAGAAGTGGATGAGGTCGCCCGCGAGCAGCACTCGCGCCTCATCGGTCATCGGACGGACGCGACGGTGTTCGGGGCCGATGGGCGGAGTGGAACGCCCCACGACCCGACTCCCCATTTCCCACGGGCACCTGCAGGGTCGCGTGGCGGCCATGAACCCGAGCGAATTGGGGCACTTGCCGGAGGCGTGGATATCGTGCTCGCAGCCGCCGCAGAGGTCAGCCCAGTCGGTCATCTCGTGTCTCCGTTGGCGACCGATCGCCCGAGATCGCCGTAGGGCGAGATTGCAGGCGCGGCCGCGCCGCACCGGTCGCAACGCCCGCACCTGACACATGAACCATCAGACCCCACGTGGAAATGGGTCTGGTTCCCGGTCGTGCAGACCGCGTCGAACATCGCGGTGTAGCGGTGGTCGTACAGGCCATTGCTCATCGCGCACACCCCGCGCTCGTCGTCCACTGCCACGCCTGACCCCGAGCGAACATTGACGCTGCCACCCTCGCCGCCGGGATCGCGAGCCACACGTCCTGCTCGGAGTAGCCGAGACGTGCCGAGTTGCCGGTCCAGCGGGCGGTGCCGTCGGTCGTGCGCTCGAAGTAGCCCCAGGTCCTCGGCATGAACTGCAGCGGGCCGCGTTCGCCGGCATGACCGAGGACGTTCGCTCGGAGGGTCGATTCCGCACGAGCGACGCAGAGCAAGAGCGCGCCATCGACCCCGAACTCGCGCGCCGCTTCGATGACCGCGAGCTCCACGTCGTTCGCGTCACGGACGACCGTGAGCGGTGAGCCGCGGCCGATGAGGATGGCGCGCGGAGCCGAGGACGGGATGGCGGTCGAGGTGGTGACCGCCTCGCTCGACGGAACGATTGCCGTCGAGGTAGCCCGTTCGGCCTCGTCGGAAACATGCTGCTCCGACTTGCCTCGGCTCCGCGTGGTGGTGGCCGCGAGCCCGGTCCCGCTCGTGGGCTCTCGTCCGCGGACGCCAGCCTCGTCGACGACGCTTGACGTTGTGACGGTGAGCCTGGGCTGTACGGGAACTCCGGCGCTCTGCCCAACCTCCGCTTTGCTCGCGACCACCGCGATGCCCTCGGCGTGTGGAGGCTCGGGCAACACTCCCGCTGCCGTAGGACCGGCCCACGACCCTCTGGCCTCTTTTTCCGAGGGCATCGCGCTGGGCACGAACGCGAGGGAGAGCGCGAGGCCGAGTGCGGCACCGGCGAGGATCGCGTGGCGGAAGATCGTGAGCCAGGCGAGGAGGAGGGTCATCCCCGGCCCCGCAGACGGACCCGAAGCTTCCGCACGGCATCGAGCTCGACGAGGAGCTGCGCCCTGAGTCGGCGGACGACGCGGTACTCGGCGGCCAGGAGGCGTTGGGCGAGGAACGTTCCGGCGAGGAAGCCGAGCGCGAGGCCGAGGATGAACATGCCGACGGTGAGCTCGGTCATCGGGACACCCGGCGGTGGCACTCGGAGCAGCGCGGCCGGGCATAGCCGTGGACTTCGACGTGCAGACCGACGAAGCACATGAAGACCCGGAGCGTCGCGCGGACCCGCTCGGACCGAAGCCAGCGCATCACCACGAGCGCGCCCCGTTCAGCCGGCGGGGCTGAAGGTCGGTCGGGGTCGGGCCGCCGGCACGCTGGCCCATGACGCGCTGCGCCTCGGAGCCGGCGGGGACTTCGGCGCAGGGCTTCGGGGTGTGACCGGCATCGCGCCAGGCGTCGCGGTGATGCGTGAGGTCGACGCAGGGCGTGCCGCAGACGAGGCACGTGAGGTCGGGGACGGGCTCGATCTGACGGCGCGGGCCGACTGTGCCGTGATAGCTCGCGCGGCGGGCGACGGGGAGTGGGGTCATCGCGGACCTCCGGACGTTGCGTGCGAAACTGCCGCGCGCTTCGCCATCGCGCGGGCCTTGATGAACGCGGGGCAGAGCGCGAGCGGGGCGGGCGCGATCTCGCTGAGGTTCACGACGTGTCTTTCCGGCGCCTCGACCCAGCGGGTCCCGGCCGGGAGGACGACCGTCCCGCCCGTCGCGAAAGGGCCCCCTTGCGTTACCTGCGGGCGTTCGCGTTTGGCCCTCCGGCCGCTCGACGGGTCCCATCCTGTGGACATTCGACCGGGGGTGGTGGGACCCGACCCCCGCTGCTCCGAGGTGTCTTTCCGCGGTTCGGTCACCACGGCAGCTCCACCGCGTCCCCGATGCCCGGCTCGTCGGCGACCACCATCGGCAGCGGGTCGCGCGCCTGGTACCACCGCCGTCGATCGTGCACCGTGATGCCCACGCACGTGTGCACGTCAGTCGCCATCCCGTCGCACCCACGCTCCCGGTGGAACACGGCGATCGTCGCCATCACCTCAGCCACGGTCGTGAACACGCGCCCCGTCGGCCGGCCACGGCGTACCTCGACGATGTCGCTCATGACCCGATCCCGGGCTCGTCGTCGAGCCCACCCACGACCCTCGCAACGGTCGTCCCGATGGGCCGCAGCCCCGTCCTCCTCGCGTGCCCTGCTGCTTTAGCAGCCGCGTCCCCGGCCTCGCGCGCGCGTAGTGCAGATGACGTGGTACGGGTACTACGTACCTGGGGACGGGACGGGACGGGACGGGCACCCCGAACGAACGGGCGAACTTCTCCCGAACGTTCGCCTGAACTTGCCCCATGTTCTCCCGAACGTTCGCCAGCACGTTCGCCTGTACGTTCGCCAGAACGGCCCGCCCTCCGGAGCGCCATCCGACGCCTCGCCTCGTCCTTCTCCTCCCGCACCTTCCAACCGGGCGGGTTGTATTCGAGGTAGTCGTGGATGAGCCAGCCCGACGTCGGGAGCGGCTCGGTCACCTGCTTCTCGATCCGCATCGCCACGCACCGATCGCAGACCTCGCCGGCGCGGTGCCACATGACCGCGTCGACGAGCTCGTCGATGAGGCGCGCGCACGCTCGCTCGGTCCGCCGCTGTGGCTTGAGCAGCATCCCGATCTCGACGACGTCTCCGGCCGGCACATGGCCGTCTGCGAGGTTCTGACTCGAGCGCCCACGAGCGGCAGCGTGGAAGCGATAAGCGCTGTCGCTGACCTTGCGGACCTTCTTGTTCTCGAGCTCGCGGTCGTCCTGCTTCACCCAGGTCACGCGACGACCTCCCCGCGCGAACTCGCCGCCACGCACGCCCCGCACATCGTCGCCAGCGCATGCGGCAGCTCGGACGCTCGAATGCCCTGGTGCGTCTCGCTCGTGATGCGCAGGCCGCACTCGGTGAGGTAGACGTCGTGATCCCCACGCTCCGGGTTCTCCTGCGTGACCACGTGCCAGGGCGAGAGGCCGTGATGCCAGTCGCCGGCGACCGGGACCGGGATGTGGTGACGGACGTACTTCATCGCGGGAGCTCCCGGACCCGGAGGTCCTCGGGCCACTCGTCCATGTCGCCGCCCTTGCGATCGCGCAGATGCAAGGCGCGCTGATACGCGGAGTAGCCAGGAACGGTGATCCACTCGGCGGCCTTCTGTTGCTCCTCGGTCCAGTGCTGACCGGGAAGCGTCATGCCACCGTCGAACGGCATCCGTCCGAGCTGCTTCACGAACGGCGCGACCCCCGCAGCGCGGCACTGCGCGACGAGCGAGCGTGCCCACGCGAGGTCCATCGGCCGCGCGCGCGGTCCGCTCTCGCCACCGACGATGACCCAATCAATCTTCTTGGCGAAGGAGATCGCGCCATCGAGTCGACCACCGAGAAACGCGGGGCCAAGCCATACCGGCCCGAGCAGCGGCTCGCACGAGAGGAACCGCACCGCGGCAGGCGTGGCGAGCAGGTGCGGGATGCGCTCGTCGGCCGCTGCCTGGTCCTCGACGCTCGTGCCCAGCCAGATGTTCGGGGGCGGTTCCGGGCCGAACTGGTAGCGCAGGGCCCAGGCGCAGGCCTCGGCGCGTTCCGCGGGCGTCAGCAGCGGGGCGACGTGGTCGAGCTCGGCATTGATGTCGAGGCCGGACTCTCCGAGCGCCTTCGCGCAGTACGCGCGCATCCGTTCCGGCCGCTTCGTGAGCACGAGGAATGTGTGCCGGCGAGCGAGCGCCATCCGGAGGAAGACGCGGTCGAGGAGGAGGTCCGGGACCGCCTCGTGGAAGAGGTCGGCCATCGAGTCCACGAAGTACCGCTGGGGCTTCTGCTCGCGGAGCGGAGCGTCCAGGCGCTCGTCGTCGAGGACCTGGACGCGCGAGAACGGCACGTCGTACTGGCGAGCAGTGAACGGGAGCCGGGCGCCGGCGGCGCGGAAGGCGCGCACAAGCTCGCCGGTCGGTGCCGCGAGCGCGGCGCGGACGAGGTCGGGATCGGTCAGCGCGGTCGCCTTCGCCCAGGCCTTCGCCGCGTCGAGGTTCGAGACGTACCGCTTGTCGTGGAGCGCGAACGCATAGCAGTTGTCGCAGCCGACGGAGACGCGCGTGCAGCCCGTCGTCGGGTTCCACACTGCGGTCGCCCACTGGATCGCCGTCTTGCCGCTCACGCTGCGGCCGCCTTCCGCTTCTTCTGCGACCGCGCGACCACCGACTCCCACGAGAACGTCGGCGCCGGCGCGTTCGACGGCCGCCCCGGTCGCCCGACCCTGAGCTTGCGCTGCACCTGGCGGTAGCGCGTGGCCTCCGCCTTCGCCGCCTCCTCGACCATCGTGTAGCCGCCGTGCCGACGCGTCGTGGGCGGCATCTCCTTGACGAGCTTCGGCCCATGCTTCCGCCGGAGCGCCGCGGTGATCTCGCGCTCGACGAGCGACCTACCGTGCGCCATCAGGGCCTCCCGCCGCGTACAGCGAGCAGCTCGCGTCGAGCCGGACCGTCGGCACCTGCTCGTCGCCCTGGATCTCCGCGATCGACTCCGAGATGAGCCCGCGCACCTGCGTCTCGAAGACGACGATCTTCGCGCGCAGGATGCACACCGGAGCGTGGAAGCAGGTGGCGCACGAGGGCGCCGGCCGCGCGATCTCCGTCGCCGGGCACTCGTGCGCCGCGGGGGGGGTCCTACGAGCACGCTTGACCTTTGGCGCCCGCGCCTTCACCGCGGCGCCCGCGCGGGGGTGGTGCCGTGCCGCGAGCCGAGCGATCCGTCCGCGCGTGCTGACCTTGCCCGGGCAGTGCACCGCGTGCTTCGTCATCCAGCCCGCGTGCGTGAACGTCTTCCCGCAGCCCGCGGAGCACTTCAGCTCGTCCGCCACATCCGTCCTCCTTCTCGCTCGTTCGCTCCTGCGCCCCGCCGAGGAGTCGAACCTCGGTGCGTCCACACGGGGCGGCCAGCCCGCCAAAGGCCTACGTCGTGGGTTCGCTCGCGGCGTCGCCCGCCGGCGACTCGGCTTCCGCCGTGCCGGTCAGCGGCGTGCTGCCACCGACGCCATAGAAGCTCCCAGTGACGGAGAACCCGTCGTCCTTGAGCTTCTGCACGAGCCCCTGCGCGAGCGCGAGTTCGTCGGTCTCCTGGCCGCTGTCGGCCTCGTCGAGCTTTGACGCTGAGATCGAGATGCTGATTGATGCCATGTCCTTGTCCTCCTTCCCTCAGTCCTTCGCGAACAGATCGAGCTGCTTCACCCTCGTGAGCGACTCGGTCCAGGCGCCGAAGGTGTTGAGCTCAGCCAGGAAGCCGGTGAACTCGTGGCGGGCGATGAGCCAGCGCCCGTTCTCGTCGTTGTCGATGTGCGAAAGTCCGTGGTAGACCAGCGCCTTGCGCCACTCGACGTCCTTCTCGGAGCGCTGCCAGCGCGGGCCCGAGACCATGACGATGAAGTCGAACTTCCCCAGCGGCAGGAGCTTGCGCGGGTAGCGCGAGACGGCGATCGCCTCCTCGCAGCCCGCGATGTGGTCTGCGGACGAGAAGATGTAGAGGATCCGCGCCTGCTTCACCGTCGCCATGTGCGGGAGCCCGCGCTCGATGAGCTGGTCCGCGACGGTGTGGACCTCGTGCGCCTTCGAGAACGTCATCTCCGTCGGCTCGCGGTCGACGCCGAGCTCAGGCTTCTTCTTCGGCTCGGGCATCTGGACGAGCTCGCCCTTCTTCGCTGCGTCGCCGATCTTCTTCGCGCTCTTCGAGACCGAACGCGGGGCGATGGCTTCCTTGTGGAGAGCGGCCATCAGCGCACCAGCTCGAAGCCGGAGACGCCGTTCACGGTGTACGGACGGCTCTGGCTGGGTAGGGTCGTGAACGCTCCGCCGCGGTTGGCGATCGCGATGAGCGCGTGTAGCCCGTCGCGCTCGTCGATGAGACGCTCGCGCTGGACCCACGTAGCGCGGAGCTGCGCTTCGAGCCCGAGCACGCGGGCTTCGAGCTCGGCAGTCTTCGTGAGCTGCCTCGGCCTGTCCGCCGGCTTCCGTTTCGTCTTCGCTGGCATGTCCGCCTCCTTCACGCGCTGAAGAGACGGCTCTGCGCCGCCTCCCCGAAGTGCTCCGGTGCGTGGCCGCGCAGCTGGTGGACCTGCTCAAGCAGGTCAGTCGCGCGGCTCCACAGCTCCGCCTCGATGAAGTCCTCGAGCTCCTCGCGCGAGCGCGCCTTGTGGTACACCGCCTTGCCGTTCTCGTCGTCGAGCTCCGTGACGACTGGATAGCCGTGCGCGCGGAGCTCCGAGACCGCGGCGCGAAACTGCCGGTCACCGATGGCGAGCTCGAGGTGCGCCTGCTGCCGCGTGTACGCGTTGCCCGACTCGAACGCATCCCTGAGCACCTCGACGTCGGCCTCTCGCGCGGTGGCATAGTCGGAGCGGGTAACCGTCACGACTGCCCCGCCTCGTCGAGCGCCGCCTGGACGTCCTTCCGGATCGCTTCGAGCAGCAGGAACACCGAGCCGAGCGGGGCGATGTTCTCGCCACGGCGGAGGCGCGCGGTGTAGGCGTCGATGCTCTTCCCGACGGAGCGCAGCGCGGCGGTGAGGATACGCTCGCGGTCGGTCACAGGCTCTCTGCCTCACGCGCCGCACGCACGACCATCTTGCGAAGGTCGCGCCACGCCTGGTCGCGCTGCTCCTTGGTCTGATCGAGGTGGCACGCGCAGCGACAGCCGAGCGATGCCCGCGTGCCATCCGGGTTCAGGCAGTGCATGCACCCGCCGTCGGTGACGGTCATGCCGCCCACCGGATCGTCGATTCCCTGGTCACCGTGCCGTCGCTCCGCAGGTGGCCGTGACCGTGGAAGATGTCGAGCGCGCACATGGGGCACGGTGTGGCCACGGCGAGGGTGTTCGAGGAAGCGGTCGGCGCCGCAGCATCCGACTCCTTGATGGCCTTAGAACGGCCGCCGTCATCCTCGCCTCGCCGTGGCATTCCCGTTCCGCGTGGGGTCGCGTGGGCTACCTTGTCGCCTCGGCCGTTCGTCTCGCCGCGACCGGCTGACCGGGACGCCCCTGCGGGGGTCTCTCTCATGGCATCGAGTGGAGTGGTGCGCGCGGGCTGTCTTCCGTGAACGGCTCCGCTCCGCATCGGTACGGCCGTACGCGCCGTCCTAGCCTCATCGCGCTCCGCTTGCACCTCGGCCGGAGCTTGGCCCGCGCGCACCGTCGTGCGCTCGACGCTTCCTTCGAGCGCACGACGCTGTGCACGGACCTCTCGACGCTGGGCCTTCAGTTCACGATGCTGTGCCGCTCGCGCACGACGCTCGTCCCAGACCGCCGCACTCGCGGCCTTCCGGTCGTGCGCCGCGTGGTGCCGCTCGCGGTCCGCCTCGCCCTTGACCGGATAGGCCGCCTCGACGATGACGGTCCACGGACACTCGGAATCGCGCTGACAGGTGAGAAGGTTCCTCATACGAGCGTCCGGTCCGGGCACTCGCCGCGGAGGATGTGCTCCTCCTCGTGCCCCTTGCGTGCGAGGAGCGCGTCGATGACGGCGACCACCTTGTCATCGACGCACCACGACCAGGAGCAGCCCATGACCCGGCAGCCGACCCGGACGATCGCGCTCCCGGCGGCACGGCCACGCCGGCGGCCGTGCGCTTCCTCCACGGCCGCCGGCGCTACTACAGGCCGCCCGGTGTGGGCAAGGGTGGTGGTCATCGCGCACCCGCGATGAACAGGGCATCCGCCGCGCGGGCCGAGCTCCGGTCCTTCGTCACGAATCCGTAGGCGACGAGCTCGCGCAGGTAGCCCGAGAACGCACCACCCTCGACGGACATGCCGGCCGCCTCGGCAAGGTCGGTGATCGTCAGGGTCTGCGGGTACGCCTCGATGAGCGGATTGAGGAGCTTGTGCAGGTAGGGCTTGGCGACGGCGCGAGCGAGGAGGTGGAGGTCATCGTTGCTCGCTCCGTGGAGCGGCCGACTCGCCGCAGCGCGCCCCGCGTCCGTGAGCGCCGCGGTCTGGCCGTCCTTCGTGACCAGCCCGGCGGCCGCGAGCTCGCGGAGGTAGCCGCTGAAGGCGCCGCCGCGGACTGACATCTTCGACCAGGTGGCGATCTGGAGGTTCGTCGGCTGCGTGTAGCCGAGGTGATCGAGCGTGCCCATCGCGTCGACCAGCTTCTGGAGGTACCGCTTCGGGACGCCCTCGGTGGTGCGCGCCGGCCCGCCACTCCCACGCGCCGAGCCGGACCGTGGCGTGGAGCCGTCATGAGCGACTGGGGTACGTCCCCCTGGATGCCCGACCACGCTGCCCGCGCGCACCGCGAGGGCCACCGACGTGCTTCCTGCGGCGGCGGCTCTCGCGCTGGGCACGGACTGGATGCGGTGGAGTTCGAGCGCGACGGGAGCGGATGCATCGCGAAGGTCCGACGCGATGTTCTGGAGCCGCCCCACGCCTTCAGCGACGAGTTCGGCCGCGCGCACCATCTGCGCCGCGGCCTTCGTGAGCGCCTTCGTCGTGCCGTTGGAGAGGACTGCGACCTCGAGGGTCTTCGCGGGCGCGGCCATCACGGTGGGCTTCGCCGCGAGCTGCTTGCGGAGGTCGGCAATCGTCGCGCGCAGCGCACCGGGGTCCTCGGCCTTCGCACGCTCCACCACCTCGGCCATCCGAGCCGAGTACTTCGCGAGGTCGGGCTTCCGCGCGCGGCCGGGAGCGCGTAGCGCGCCGCCCGCCTTCGGGGTCGCGCTCGAGTCGAAGGTCTCGCGGAGCCGGATCGGCGCCTCGCCCTCGAAGTCGAGCCACTCGGGCGACACCACCAGGGCGCGGCCGACCGGGAGCTTGCGGAGGATCCCAACGAGCTCCTTCTGGCGCTCGGTCGGGATGTGCTCGCCGAACCACTCGACGATCGCCTTGATCGAGTTCGGGCCCGCGGTCTGGAACGCGACCATGCACTCCGCGAGCTCGGAGACCGCCTTCGCCATCCGGGCGCTCCGCTGCGTGATGAGGCAGCAGCCGAGACCGACGTTCCGCCCCCACTCGACGAGCTCCTCGATCGCCCCGATGCACTCGGCGATCTGGAGGTCGCCCTTGCCGGCCGTCTGCGGGACGAAGCGTCCGGCCTCGTCGATCACGAGCATGAGCGGGCGCCGGCGCTCGCCCTGGCGCGCGAAGAGGCGGCGCACAAAGGCGGTCATGAACCGGATGCGCTCGCCGTTCGTCCACATCCGGCCGTCGGCGTGGCGCATGACGATCACCGTCGAGACGTCCTCGTCGGCGACGAAGTCCGCAATGACCTCGCCGGCGCCGGGCGTGATCGGCATGTCACGGCCGTGGGTGCCGCCGAGGATGACGACGTCGATCGCGTGGTCCCCGTGCTGCAGTCCCCACCAAACGTCGAGCGGATCCGTGACGCAGAAGCGGTCGCCGCGCTTCGCGAGCTCCTCGACCAGGACAGACCCGAAGTTCGTCTTCCCCTTGCCCTTGCCGCCGTACACGACGAAGGTGCGCGTAACGGCATCCTCCGGGAGCGAGAGGGCCGTGGAGACGTGGAGCTTCGTCACCTTCCGCCCCGCATCCGCCGCTCGAACGCCTCGCGCTCGTTCCGCTCCCGCTCCCGCGCGCCGATGTAGAGGAAGAAGGCGACGACGAGGATGGAGAGGGCAGCGGTCTCGAGGACCCACGGGGCGATGGAGAGGCCGAGGAGGGTCATGCGCGTGCCGTCCGCTCGGCCTCGACGTTGCGGTCGTGGGCGTCGAGGCCCTTGCGAGCGCGCTCCGCGCGGATCTTCGCCATGCAGGCCGAGCAGGTGTCTGCGTTCGCGGACGGCGCCGCGTCACGGACCTCGCCGAAGAAGGCCCAGCGCCCGCAGAGCGACCCGCCGACGGCGCCGAAGAAATGCCACCTGCGCGAGTTGTCCATGTGCGCCCAGCCCGAGGCCTTCGCCGTCATGCCGCCACCGGTTCCCGCGCGGCGCGCTCGACGATCGCCGCGCCCGGCTCGCCGCCGATCTCGACCACCGTGCCGCCCACCGCGGCGATGAGGTCCTCGTGGTGCGAGGCGAGGAGCACCCGCAGGCTGAACGCGTCCGCGACCCAGCGCACGATCGCGCCGAGCGCAGCGCGCCCGGCTTCGTCGAGCCCTTCCGGCTCGTCGAGGAAGAGGAACCGCAGGCGGGTCGACGCGCGCCGGCTCACGACGAGCGCGATCGCGCAGTGAAGCGAAACGTCGATGGTCGTGCGTTGACCGCCGCTGCATCCCTCGTAGAACTCGGCCTTCCCGCCGAGCACCGCGACGTCGAGCGCCTCCGCCTGACCGTCGCCGCTCTTCCGGTCGCGCTGGGTGCGGAGCGCGATCTGGATGCCATAGGGGAACATGCGAAGGATTTCATTCGCCGTGTCCTCGACCGAGGGGATGACGCTGTTCTCGAGGACGGCGATGCGGACCGCGCGCCAGGCGTCGACGAGCTTCCCGTAGTCGGCCTCGGCGAGCGCGGCCGTGCGGACCTCCGCCAGGCGCGCCTCGAGGTCGGCGCCACCGGCGCGCGCCTCCTCGAGCGCGCCCTGCGCCCGGGCCTCCTGCTGGGCGGCGAGGCGCTCGCGGCCGCGACGGTCCTCGAGCTCGGCTTCCGTCGAGCGGACCTCGGCCTCGATGCGTGCCGCGGCCGCGGCCGGGGAACCGGCGAAGCCGAGGAGGAGGGCGTTCGCGGCGCCGAGCGCGCGGCGCGCCTTCGTGAGGCGCTCGCGGACCGGCGGCACCGCCTCGTCGTATTCGGCGAGCACCTGCTTCGCCCGGGCGAGGAGCTCGGCGCCCTCCTGGAGCTCGCGCGCGAGCCGTTCCATCTCCGCACGCGCCGCGGCGTGCTCGCGCCGGGTGCGCTCGCCGTCGATGGCCTCGGGGAGGACGATCGCATCGAACTGCGACTGGATCTGTTGCTCCGCCGTCGTCGTCTCGGCCTCGCGCTCGAGGCGCACCTCGAGGTCCGCGATCGTGGCGGCTTCGCGCTGCGCGTCGGTGAGGAACGAGCATGCCGTGAGCTCGGCGGTGCGGATCCGTGCCAGCACGGGGCACCCCGATGCGTCGAGACGCTCCTGCTGCCGGCGGGCCACCTTGAGCGCGGCGTTCAGGCCGGCCCACCGCTCGCGTCGCGCGGCGAGGAGTGGCGCGAGCTCGTTCGCGAGCCGGGAGCGGTTCTCGACCGCCGCGGTGCGGAGGGCGCCGCTGCGGGCCTCGGCGTCCCGGCGGGTCTCAAGGTCGGCGACCAGGAGCACCGCGGCCTCGTGCGCCTTCACGCGCGCCGTCCCGGCCGGTAGCGCGAGTGCCGTCTGCGCGTCGCTCCGCTTCCCGTCCCAGCGCGCGAGCTCGGCCTCGGCCTCGTCGACGCGCGTCTTCGTCGCGATCGCGTCGGCCATGACCCGGGCGTGCTCGACCGCGCGCTCGCGCTCCTTCTCGAGGTCCCGCCGGCGCCCGGTGAGGGTCGTCGCGAGCTCCTCGACGGCGGCCGCGAGCTGCTGCTGGTCGCGCGCCGCGGCCTCGACCTGGCGCTGGAGCTCCGGGATCCGGGCGGCCCGCTCGCGAAGCGGGGCGGCCGCGGCCTCGGCGATGTCGCGCGCCCGCCGCGCGTCGGCCTGCGCGGCCCGCGCGTCGGTCGCCAGCTCGTCGTAGAGGGCCAGGCCGGCTGCGGCTGCGAGGAGACGCCGGCGCTCCTCGGGCCGTGCGGTGGTAAAGGTGCCGGCCTCGCGCTGGATAACGAGCGACGAAGCGCAGAGGATGTCATCGGTAAGCCCACCGAGCAGCCCGTTGATGACGCGCTGGCCGTCCTCGATCTTCCCATTGGAGAGCGGCCGCCAGCCGGTGACGTCGTATTCCGAGAGCGCGAGCACGTCGAGCGTCGTCGTGGCGCCGCGGCTCCCTGCCTTCACCTTTCGCACGACCCGATAGAGGCATTCATCGGCGCCGCGCAGCTCGACGTCGACGAGCGCGGTGTCGGCGCCGACCCGCACGTGGCGCTCCGCGTTCCGCCCCCCGTAGCGGGAAACTCCGAACAATCCCCAACGGAGCAGGTCGCATCCGAGGCTGGACTTGCCGCTCCCGACCGGCCCCGCGAGCGCGATCACGTCGTCCTCGAGCGCCAGGTCCGCCCGCTCGAGGCCGAGGAAGTCGGTCGCCCGGACGCGCACCACCTCGAGGGAGCCACCGACGGCGCCCTCGCTCGCCGTCCGGGCATCCAACTGCTCGCCGGCGCGTGCGATGAGGCGCTCGCGCTCCACGTCCGAGATCTCGAGGCCGCCGAGGTGCGCCCCGATTGCGCGCGCAACGTCGAGGTCCGCGGTGAGCTCCGTGTTCCGCCGGCGGTCCTCCCGGGCGATGTCGAGCTCCACCTGGACGAGTGCGGCGCCGGCGTCGCGCGCCGCGCGCTCGAGCTCCGCCGCCGGATGCTCCCGCGCACACGCCTCGTCGACGGTGGCGCGGATCCGGATGAGCTGCCCCGTGAGGCCCGCGCTGCTGGGGTGGTAGGCGATCGCGAGGAACCCCAAGACGTCCTGCCGGCCGTTGAGCTCGACCGTCCGTGGCCGCGGGCCCGGGATCTCGAGGAAGCGCCAGGAGGTAGACGCGGCGCCGACGTCGGCGACGATCACGCCCTTCGGTCCGGTCTCCGAGAAGTCGAGCGGGAGGAGCGGGCCCGGAACGACGACGTTCTCCGCCGGCGCCTGGTGCGAGTGGATGTGCCCGACGAAGGCCGCATCGAACTCCGCGAGGTCCTCGACCATGAGGCGCCACTCGGTGCCGCCGACGAAGCCCATCTGGAAGCCGCTCGCTGTCTCGGTGCCGGCGACGGTCCCGTGCCCGAGGAAGACCATCGGCACGCCCGGGCTGCGCTGCGCGAGGAAGCCCCGGATGATCTCGTGCGCCGCACGCGTGAGCGCCGCGGCGACCTCCTCCTTCGAGGCCTCGCCGCGCAGCTGCGCGCGGACGAATCGGTCCGGCAGATAGGGCAGGCAAGCGACGTCGAGCGCGCGCTGCCCCTCGCCGTTCCGCACCTGCACGATGCGCGGCTCGAGCGCGACCTCGACGGCGCCGCGGAAGTGCTGGGCGATCGCCGGCACGAGCGGATCGTGGTTGCCCGGGACCGCGATCACGTCCACACCCAACTCGTCGAGCCGGGCGAAGAACGCGCCGACCGCGGCGAGCGCCTCGGGCGTCGGGTGCGCATGGTGCGTGAGATCGCCGGCGAGGAGGACGACCTTCACGCCCTCCTCGTCGACGACGTCGCAGACGCGCTCGAGCGCGCGCCACTGGTCCTCGAGCGTCGTGAGGTGCCGAGCCCCGATGTGCAGGTCGGCCGCAGCGAGGATCCTCGTCATGCCGCCTCGAGCACGCACCCGCACGTCGGGCACTTCACCATCCCGAACCGGCGGAGCCGTGCGTCGAGCGACTTCCGCGAGAGCGGGAAGACCCGCGCGCACATGTCGCACCGGCACTCGACGCGCCCGGCCGGGAGGTCGCGGAGGATCCGGAGGATCACCTACGCGGCCTTCCGCTTCGCGGGCTTCTTCGCCTTCGGCTCCTCGACCTCGATCCCGTAGTGGCCGAGCACGGCGGTCTGGAGTGCGAAGCGCTCATCCGCACGGCGGGCGGTCTCGTTGACGCCGAGGTCGACGAGGGCGGCGAGGAGCCGCTCGCGGACCTCCTTGATCGGCATCTTCGCGATGAGGTCCCAGAGGGCCGCCCGCCACCGCGGCGTCCATTCGCTGCCGCCCTGAGCCTGGACGCCGAAGAGCGCGAGCCGGGCAGCCTCGCCGTCGATCCCGCCCTTGAGCAGGCGTGCGTCGGGCTTCACGTGGGCGTGCTTGTCGTACCGCGTCTGTCCGGCGAGTGCCCGGGCGCCGGCGTCCTGCGCGTCCTTGATCGCCTTGAGCCGGGCCTTCTCGCGCTGCGCCGGTGTCTGGGAGGCCGCCGTGACCGACCCCGACCGCTTGGGCTTGATCGCCGCCACGTACTTCCGCCATCCTTCGACGCTCACGCATACGCGGCCGAGCGGGATGGTCTTCGAGTCGACGTGCGAGTCTGGTGCGGGCGCGACGGCGCGGCATGTGCAGATGCGGTCGTGCTTCGCGGGGTCGCCCTCGCCGTAGGTCCCGCCGATCGACGTGTAGCCCTTCGCAACCTCGCCCTGGATGCGGACCGGCGGCTTCCCGAGAATCTGACCGAGGTCGAACTGCTGGCTGCGCATCCAGACCTTCGCCGTGGTCCAGGTCGCGACCTTTCCACTGTCGACCGCTGCCCCGAGGTCCTGCTTCAGCTTCACGATGACCGCGTGGTGCTGCGTGATCTGCTTCGCCTCTTCGCTGAGCGCCTCGACGGTGATGCCCGCCTTGAGCGTCAGACCGGAGGCGACCTCTGCCGGGACGGTGAGCGCGACCCGCGCATGCGCCGCGGTGATGGTGCCGGCGGCGAGCGCGTCCTTCACGATCTTCGGGGCCTCGAGGAGCCGGAGCGCGTTCGCGATCGTGGAGGCGCCGCGCCCGATCTTCTTCGCGAGCTCCGCCTGCGTCCCGCCCGTGAGCGTGAGGTAGGAGCGGTACGCCTCGGCCTCCTCGAGGGGCGTGAGGTCCTTGCGCTGGAGGTTCTCGATGAGCGCGGCCGCAGCGGCCTGCTGCTCGTCCATCGACATGACGCGCGCGGGGATCGACTTCGCGCCGGCGAGCCGGGAGGCGGCCGCGCGGCGGGAGCCGGTGACCGCGAGGAACTTCCCGTCCCGCTCGACGACCGCGATCGGCTCGATGACCCCGATCTCCTTGATCGAGGCGGCGAGCTCGGTGAGGTCGCCCATGTCGCGCCGGGGGTTCTGCGGGTGCGGCGAGAGCTTGTCGAGCGGGATGAGGACGATCTGTTCGGCGACCTGCTCCCCCATCACGCGGCCTGCCCGAGCTTCAACTGACTCGCGAGCTGCTCGCGGACACCGGCGAGCGCCTCCTGGCGCGCGACAAGGAAGTCGAACACCTCGCGGACCTCGGCGGGCTTCTCCTTCGCCCACTCGATAGCCGCGGACGCCTGCTCGTTCGTGACTTCGCTCCAGACCGCGATCGGCCCACGGAGGAAGCCGACGAGCGCGTGGCGGACCGCGCGCTGGTGCGGGTCGGAGAGACCGGGCACCGCGATCGCGTCGATGAGCGAGCGGCCGACGAGCTGCCACTGCTGCGGCGTCACCTGCTTCGTGCGCGCGGCGTTCGTCCAGGGCTTCCCGTTGAAGGCGAGGTTCTCGCGCGCGGTCTGGTAGCCGCGGTAAATGGCGTCCATGCGGGCGACCTGCGCGGCGAGCTCGTCCTCGGTCGGCTCGGCTGCCGGCGCCGCACCGATCCCGGGCTCGTCGTCGGTGGGCGCGGAGGAGGCGGACGCCGTAGGCCTCGGCGCCGCCTCCTCCCCCGACGGTGCGGGCTTGAACTCGCCTTCGAGGGCTTCCTCCTCGGCCCCGGCGTGACCGGCGTCGATCGGGTCGCCCGCGGGGAGCGCCGCATGGCCGAAGATCTGGTCCGAGGCGCCGACGCTCTGCGCGATGATCGCGCGGCGCACGTCCGGCTCGTTCTCGTCGAGGCGCCAGCGGAGCGCGACGAACGGCTTCGCGAGCTCCGCCTTCGTGAACGACGTCGGCATGCCGGTGACCTTCTTCACGACGCGGTTGCGCGCGCGGGCCTCGCTGCGCTCCGAGATGAACTGGCGCGCGGTCTTGATCCCGCCCTTGAGCACCTCGGCGGTCACGCTGCCGTCGCGGAGGTCGCTCGTGGCCGACGCGCTGATCCGCCGGCGCTGCCCGACGGCGTCGATGTACTCGGCGCTCACGTGGGCGGTGACGACGAACGGCTCCTTCGGGTCGCGCTCGAAGCGCGTGCCGAGCCAGTCGATGCCGAGCGCGTTGCCGATCTTCTCGAGCGTCTGGGTGTGGAGGCAGACCGTGGTGCCGCCACTCCCGGGCGTCGCGTAGACCTCGCGCTCGTCGGCGGGATTCACCTTCACGATGGCGATGACCGGCCGGAAGAGCGGCGACCGCTCCATCCGCGCGGTCGGCACGAGGTGGTGGTACTGGTCCGTCCCGTACGGCGCGAGCGCCTCCTGGACGTCCTTGAACGGCGCGAGTGCGGTATTGGCCGCGCCAGCGGGTCGCTGAGCAGACACGGGTGCCTGAGTCACGTCATTTCCCTCCACGCGAGCGGGTTGCGCGCGAAACGAAGCCCGTCAGGCCGCTAGGAACTCAGAAGCAGTGCGCGTTCGCTTCTTGCTGTTGCATGGGCCGCAGGCTGGAACGATGTTCGCGATGTCGTCGCTGCCGCCGCGCGAGAGCGGCACCATGTGTTCGCGGCCGAGCTTCACGTCGTCACGTCCGCAATACGCGCAGCAGCCACCGAAGAGCTCGACCTTCTCGCGCCACTCGGCGAAGGTGTGAGACCCGCTCGCACCCATCCGGCGCGCACGTTGATGCGCATCGTTCTGGCTGCGCCGGTCCGGATGGGCCGCCGCATACCGCGCCTGCGCCTGCCGGTGCACCTCAGGACTCGACCCCCCGTGGTGGTGATCGGGGTGGTCAGCCTGCCGTCGGCGCACGCGCGCGGTCGCCCGTTCCGGGCTGGCCTCGTACCTGGCTCGTTGCTTCTCGTTCAACTCTTCCTTGTGGGCAAAGCGATAGGCGCGGTCGTATTCAAGGCGCCGTTCGAGGTTCCTAGCGCGCCAAGCCTTGAAGTAGGCGGCCCTCGAAGTCATCGCGCGAGCACCAAGACCAGCAGCCCGAAGAGCGCGAGCGCGAGGATCAGCGCGACGAGGCCGCGCCAGAGCAGCGCGTCGAAGCGGGGGCCGAGGCCGGTGACGCTGAGGTCGTCCCCGTTCACGCTGGGACCTCAGAGAGCGCGGCCCACTTCACGCAGAACTCCATGTGGCCGCGCGTCGCCGAAGCGGCGTCGTTGTAGCCGCGCACGTCGAGCTCTTCGCCGGTGATCTGCGGGAGCCCGCAGCCGCAGTCGGCAGAGGAGCATGGCTTGCCGGCGCGGAACACCATCGTCTCGTACTTGCGCCCGAAGCCGATCTCCTCGAAGCCGACCTTCCGCAGCCAATCCGCCTCGCGAGCGTCACCGCGACCGGCCAAGACGATGCCCCGACTCTCCGCGAAGATGTCGCGCACCTTGGAATCGGGTACGTACTCCCCCACCGTCGAGACGAGCCACGGCCCGACCTTCGTCGTGAGGTGGAAGCGGCACCACTGCGCAGCGATGAAGTGCCCGGCGCTCCCGAACCAGACCCAGTCGTTCATCGAGCGGTGCCCTTCGCAAGGAACGCCCGGTATCGCTGATCGAGCGCGCGCCCCGCCTCCTTGCGTCTCGCGCTCTCGGCTTCCTTCTCGAGCGTGATGTACGGCTTGCGCTTCGTGTCGCTCACGACGTGAGCCCGTCCAACCGGCCCGCCACCCGTTTCACGAGCATCTCCGCCGCCTCGACGTCGCGGTCCCGTTCGGCGTCGATCGCGTCGGTCGCGCGCGCCTGCGCGAAGAACCCGTCCAGGTACTGGAGCGCCCGTGCACCGCCGGGTGCGAGGTCGATCGCCGCGCGGACCCACTGGCCGATCATCCCCACGAAGTTGCGCTCGTGGCGGCGACTCGTGTCCACCTGGCGGTCCCGGTGGCGGGCCTCGGCGAGCTCGGAGATCGCCTCGAGGAGGTCCTCGACGTTGCGGACGCGCGCGCGGGCGGCGGAGGTGGCGTAGGTCTGGACGGCCATCAGGCGACCTCCTCGGTTTCGGCGGCGGGGTCGATCTCGCCAGAGGCGCTACGAAGCCCTGGAAGTCCCCTCGGATTGCTCACTGGCGTCTGAGTCGGGGTACGGTCGTCCAGCGCCGGGACGACGGGGCTGGGCGCGGAATTGGGGCGGTGTGACGTGTTTTCTACCTGCTCGGTAGAGTCGGCGGGCGCAAAGAGGCCTTCTACGGGGACGCCGAGCACCCTCGAAATGGCGAGGGCGGTCGTCACCTTCGGCACCGTCTCTCCGCGCTCGATCGCCGAGATCGTCCCAACGGTCACTTCGGCCTGATGCGCCAGATCGGCCTGGGTGAGGCCGAGAGCCTCACGGTGGTCCTTCACGAGCTGCCCGAGTTCGTTCATGCGTGGAGTTCTAGCGCGTCGGTAGAAGTCTGTCAATACCCCTGGGCTAGAAATGTCGGGGTGGCTGGGGAGACGCCGGGATTCGACCCGTCAAGGCTGGGCGAAGCCCTGCGGAGGGCTCGTTTGGCGCATCCCGACGTCCCGACGCTCGAAGACGTCGCGAAGCGGGTCGGTGTAAGCATCGGCATGATCGGCAACGTCGAGACCGGCGTCGCGACACCCTCCGAGGAGACGCTTCGCAAGTGGCTCCGCGCTCTTCAGCTCCCGGACGAATGGGCCGATAGGTGGCTCGAGATGCGGACCATCGAAGAGGTCGATTCACTCCTCGCCCAGCGGGGAGTCGACGCCGAGAGCCGGGGCACCGTCCGGCTGATCATCCGCTGCTCCTACCAGGCGCGCGCGCTCCCTACACGCGCGCTCGCGTCATGACCGTGATCGACGGACCTACGGGGCGCGCGCGGCGGGTGGTCGTGCGGTGAGGCTGCTCGGTAAGCGCCTCATCGCGCTCTCGCTCCTCGCGCTGCTCGTCTCGGTCATCGCGATCGGGGTGCCCGTGACGAGGATCGGAGCGCAGCTCGTCAGTCAGACGACGATGGGCCTCATCGGGGTGCTCGGCGTTCTCGGGCTGATCGTTGGACTCCGGCTGCTCGGTGTGAAAGACGATCTGGCGGAATCGCCAACCGTGCGCGAGGCCAAGTTGGAGCATGAGCAGGCCGTGGCGGAAGTCAACCGGCTGGATAGGGAGATCGAGCAGGCCGAAAATGAACGCGAACGGCTCCGGAAGGAGCAGGCGCTGGCAGACGAGGAAGTGCGGCAGGCGAAGGACGAACTAGCTGAGTTGCGGCGAGCGGAGGCAAGTGACGTAGACCGCCCTCACAACGGACCCCGCATTGCCGTAGCCGACGGCGGCGACACTCTCGTCGAAGTCGTCGGCGAAGCTCAACACCAGGCGGCCCTCGAACGGATCGCGGGCGGCAAGCATCCGGGTGGGACGAAGCTCGCAATCCGCGCGCGGCTCGTGCCCGAGCCCTCGAATCCGTACGACCCCGACGCCATCCGCGTCGAGATAGACCATGCCCACGTCGGCTATCTCTCTCGTCCCGCTGCACTTGCGTTCCAACCTGTCGCTGCGCGCCTTACGGAGCTAGGCCTGGCCCTCGACGTCTCAGGTCGCCTCAAAGGCGGATGGCTGCGTGACGACGGCGACGAGGGCGACTTCGGAGTCACCCTGACGATGGGCACGCCAGACGAGTTGCTGAAGGGCCTCGATCGCGCCACCTGACGAGTTCGGCCCCTCGGTCTAGAGAAGCGTCCTCCGCTCCCCCGCGCCGATCGGCGTCGTCGGGGCGGCGCGCACGACCTTCGTCAGCCTCTCGCGCGCCACGACCGCCTCCGCCCCACGCGCCCTGAGCGTCACGAACACCCGCCCGTCGCGCGTGCTCACGCCGGCGAAGTCAGCATTCCCCTCGAGTTCGAGCCGCGCGTGGAGCCCCGGCGCATCGGTGACGACACCGGGCACCTCGAGCTCCTCGAGGAAGGCGAATCCAGGTCGTCCGTTCATCTGCTCGCTCAATGTCCGAAGACCTTCCAGTTGATGTACTCGTACCCGTTGTTCTTGCCGTAGGTGAGTGTCCCGGCGATGTCGTTCCACGCGAGGACATACATGTAGCGCGTCCCCACCGGGATCGCCTGGATGTCGAGGTAGCCGTTCCCGCTCCAGGAGCGCCCATCCCAAGCGCCGGCGGCATTCGGCAAGCGGTGCGGGAGGAGCATGAGGTTCTCGGCCGCCCCGGAGCCGTCACTGTTCTCGTAGATAGCCACGGCGATCTGGAAGGACGCATCGACGGCGGAATGCTTCGCGCTGAGGGGCATGAGGAACTCGAGGAGCGCGTTCCGGATCGGGACGTGCACGGCGATCGGTCCGAACATCGCGACCCAGGCGCCGACCGTCGTCGTGGTCGATTGGCCGAAGACGTACCCGGAGTTGCCGGAGAGCTGCTGGTCCTTCGAGAGGACGCCGCGCAGGCCCCCTCCGGGGCGCCGGTGGTCAATCACGCTACCGCCGCTCCAGCCAGCTACCCGCGAGCGCGACCGCCGAGAGCAGCCCGGCGGCCTTGAGCAGCTCGAGCCACCAGCCCATCGCCGACCACCATGAGCCGTAGACGAGCATGTAGAGGCAGATCCCGAAGAGGACCGTGGCCGCGGCGACGTTCAGGACGACGAGCAGCCGCTGGGGCCGCACGACCAGAACCCGCCATTCGCGCATCACGTCCGCCTCCTTGTCGCCCATGTCCCGAACCTACCGCGCCCGTTGCCTCCGTGAGCAATCGACTTTCGGAGCGCCCCGGCGGTGGCCTTTCCCGCCGGGGCACCTGCGCTACGCGGTCGGCGTCGTCGCCGGTGCGGTGCCCGTTCCGGTGCCCGCGACCTTCTGCACGAGCCCGGGCGTTCCGGGGGACTCGACCGAGAGCCCACCCTTCGGCCCGACAGCCACGGTCGCGCTCGTCGCGCCGACGCCGGGGATCGTGTAGGTGAGCCGAGAGAGCATGGCGATCGTCGCGACCTTGTCCCAGAGATGCCCAAAGAAGTTGAGCAGCGGTGACGGGTCGAGCAGCGATGCGCCCGGGAGCACCATCCCGACGAGCCCACCGGTGAGCCACAAAGCGATGAGCCCTCCGATGAACGGCGTCACGAGCGTCGAGACGACCACGGCCGCGCGGCCGGTGATCCTACCTCGGGTGAGGATCTCCTGCGCGAACGGGGCGAGGATGCCGATGATGATCGCTGCGAGCCACGTTGGGTCCATGACGATGTTCCCCTTCCTACTTCGCGAGCTTGTCGCTAACGGCTTTCACAGCCGCAGTGAGCAGAGCGTTTTCGTCGAGCGGTTCCCCGGCCGCGGCGACCGCATCGCGCAGCACCTGGAGCTCCGTCTCGAGCGCAGCGCCGTAGCCGCCGGGGTGGATGATCGCGGCCCTCACGAGCACCGCGCCCTCGTCCGAGGTGAGCATCTCGCGCACGATGTCCTTCGCCTGGTCGCCGGTGATCGCCACGTCGTCCTCCAATGCCGCCTCGAGGGCCGCGAGGTTCGCCGCGCCGGGGTCGCTCCGCACGTTCGGGCCGCCGGTCGCGAGCGCCGAGTGCGGCACGAGCGGGACCGCCCAGCCGTCGAGAGCGCGCCAGAATCGGATGAGCTCGACGCCCGCCGCGATCTGCTCCGGCGTGAGCGGGCGCACTGCCCACCCCGCGAACTCAAGGCCGCGCGACACGCGGTTCGGGTTCACGCCGGGGACATAGAGCGGCGTCGATGGGGCGAAGGTGATGCCTGCGTGCCAGCAGACGTCGTCCCACGCGGCGAGCTGCGCGATCAGGCCGTCCTCGCGGATCACGACGTGCGCGCTCACGAGCGAGTCTTCGCTCAGGAGCCACGCGACCGAGCCCTCGAAGCCACCCTCGCAGGTGTGCGCCACGTAATACCGGATCGCGCTCGATGGCAGCGCGCCGAGCGTGCCGTTCGGCGTCGGGCCGCGCTGGACGATGTTCACGACCGCGTCCCCTTGTCCGACGCCCGCCGCTCCGCCGAGAGCGCGAGGTCGGTCGCGCGTCGCCCACCCACCAGCACGGCCGGGATGAGTTGCGCCACGCGCGGGCCGGTCCAGAGCATGACCGAGCTGCGAAGACACGCGGTGAACATCGCGAGCGAAACGAAGGTGACGCGCTCGATGCCTTGGTATGCCACGTTCGCTGTCGGCGCGGCGACGAGGCTCCACGCGAAAGCCGTGAGCGCGAGTTGAGCCGCGAGCGTCAGCGCCTCGGTCGTTCGGTGAGACCGCGCCAAGAGGCTACGCGCGCCATTCGTCTGCGCCCGCTCGCACGCGCGCACGTCGAGGTGGGCCGAGGCCATCGTGCCGACCGCGAGACCGAGGCCGATGATGCCGAAGACGAACGCCGCGAGTCGGACGAGCGCGTAGAAGTCGTCGAGCGAGTCGATATAGATGAGGTCCGCCACCGTCCGGACGCACCAGCCGACGAGGATCCCGACGACGAGCATCGGCGCGATGCCCGCGAGCGCACGCCTCAGCACTCCGGACGGCTCCGCGTCGCGCGCACGGAGACCTCGACGCCGAGGGCCGTGAGCCGACGCTCCTGATCCTCGACCCGCGCGAGTGCGACGGTCGCGTGCGCTTCGAGGTCCGCCACGCGCTGATTCCGTTTCGCGAGCGCCGAGGCGGGGAACATGCCGATGAGCACGAGGGTCAACCTATCCACGGCGCTGCTCCCGCACGACGATCGCGAGCTCGCGCAGCGCGGATTCCATGAGGTCGTTGCGCTTGGTATCCGCGTCGTCCCGCTTCTCGCCCGCCGCGACGAGCCGGTCGATGACCTTCCCGCTCACGACCCGGCCCGCGACGAACAGCCAGCAGAGCGCGACCGCGCCCACGAGCGCGCCGAGCGGCCCGGTGATGAGCGCGACGAACGCCTGGACGTTGTCGGGGGTCATGGCTTCGCTCGGAGCATGTCGCGGTCCTCGGTCGTGAAGGTCACGGGGTCGGTCACCTCAGACCACCGCCCCGCGGAGTGGGTCGCTGGCTGGCGCCGGTGCGGCGAGAGCAGCCTTGACCCCGGCCAGGATCGCCGCGTCCTCATCCGCGGGCAGCGTCTCGAAGGCGAGGGTGATCTCGCCGGGGCGGCCCGCGACGGCGACGTGGGTGAGGAGCGCGAGCGTGGTCGGGATGCGCTCGCCCTTCGGGCCGATCTTGATGTGCGGCACGCCCTCGCGGCGCACGACGTTCGCGATGATGGCCATCTCGTCCTCCCTACGCTCGCTTGCCGACCCAGACGAAGAGGCCCGGCCCCTGCCCGTTCGTGCCGCTGTTCACAGCGCAGGAGAGACGCGCGCCGCCGATGATCGGGATGGGGCCGATGGCGACGGGGAGTTTGTTGCCAGCACCCTGCGCCGCCCCATCGACCTCCCAGTGGCCGAAGTAGATGTCCACCTCTGCGCCGACGCCCCCCTTCGCGATCTTGAAGTCGCCGTAGAGGCTCGTGTTTGACGGGACGATCTCGTAGCCGATCACGTCGCCGTCGAAGTTGAACGTCGCGGCGGCGACGAGGTCCACGTATGCGCCGTAGGTGACGTAGGCGGTCGGGACAGCGGCGAGCGGCACGGCGTGGGCCTGCGCGCCGACCGGGTACTTGATGACCTGGCTGTACATGGCGAGCAGGCGCGCGAGTTTCGCGTTCGCCGATCCGGTGACGGATGCGGCGTCGCCCTTTCGGCCGAGTGAGGCGAGGAGCTCGCCGATGACGTCAAGCATCGGGGTGCTCCCGGCAATCGCGGAGAGCATCTAGACGATGCTCCCGGTCTGCGAGACCCCGAGGGAGGGGAACATGACCGAAGCCGATGCTCCGGGCGTCGCTGCCGCGGGCAGCGGATGGATGTTCTCGTAGCAGAAGCCCCACAGACCCTGTCCTGGGAACCCGCCCGCGAACGCGCGAATCGTCATGGTCGTGTTGTCGCCCGACATCGCCATGTAGTAGCGACCGGGGTTGAGCGTGAGCGATGGGATCGCGACGACGTTGAAGCCCGCGGCAGGACAGGCAATCGCCCCCGTCGTGACGAGCCGGGCGAGCGCAGAGTCGTAGATGCCCATGCTGATGTTCCCCGACGCGACGCCGACTTCGAGGACCATCCGGGTGACCGTGATCGTCTCGACGACGCGGAACGGGATATAGCACGCCCTGCCGGCGCCCATCCACGCCACGAGGGTCGGATAGGTCCCATTGCCTTCCGCCGAGATCTCGACGCCGAGCGCGAAGGGACCGATCGAGGAGATGACCTGCGGCATGACGGCGTGCCAAGCGCCGAGCTTCGCGTTCACCGATCCCGTAGCGCTCGCTGCGTCCGCCTTCCGACCAACCGAGGACAACAGTTCGCCGATCACATCCAGCATCAGCGAGCCACCGAAGAGCGGTCATGGGCGCACCGGCCGACGAGAGAGCCTCGGAAGGCCCCCCCCCGCATCGCATCGCAGAGAGATTCTTCATCAGTACTCCCCCGTGAAGCGGACGTGTGTCGGATTCGTCGTGTCGATCTCGACCTTCGTGACGGTGAACGATTCGCCTGCGGTGAGCGCATGCGGTCCGACGGTGCGGTCCTCGTTCGCGGCGAGCGACATCGACGACTTCACCCGATGCGCGCCGACGTCGACGTGGTAGGTGTGGGCGACGGTGTCGCGGTTGCAGATTGAGGCACGGATATAGCGAATCTGCGCGGTGTTCTCGACGGCCGTGGAGAGCGCTGCCGCGGCGATGATGACGCCGTTCGGGATTATGGTGGCCATCTAGGCGATCCTCCTCATGGCTAGAGAACTCCTGTGAACTGCGGACGCCAACCGGGCGCCGTCGCGATATCGGGCACCGAGATGCGCCACTGCTTCGGCGAACTCCACGCCGTGGTTCCGACCTTCTTGACCGCGACCCAGACGTCCGCGGTGTCCGACATCCAGCCAGCCCAGTCGCCGAGGTTGTGAGGGTCACCGGCCGTCGCGCCGGTCGTGTAGGTGTGGCCGCTCGAGTCGCCGGAGGCGTTCGGCGCGTCGACGACCGTGACCTGCGTCCCGCCCACGAGCGTCTTCACGGTGAGCCAGACGGCGAAGACGCCCTCGACGATCTGGAAGCGGTCGCCGACCCGAATGCCGGTGTTGCTCTCGAGCGTGACCGTCGTGCCCGCGGGCGCGAGCGTCCCTCCGAGGAGGTACTGCCACGGCCCCTGCGCGTAGCCGGGGCTCGCGCCACCCGGGACAGCGTTCGGCCGTGCGGTCACGCCGGCGGAGTCGATCTTCACGGCGGCGGCGATCGTCATGCCCTGGTCGGTGCAGACGGAGACTTCCCACTCGGTCCCGCCGACCTTTCGGCCGAAGTCGTTCCGGATCTCGCGCTTGACGAATACGTATGCCATCTACGCGGCCTTCTGTAGGCGCTCGATCGTCGGTCGATATGCACCGAGCACGGCAGTGAAGTCGTACTTCCCGCCCCCGAGCGGCTGGGGCTGGACCGCACGCACGAGGTAGAGGCCGAGCGCGATGCCGATGCGCGACGGGTCGCCCGCGCCGAAGAGGTCCTCTTCCTCGAGGTCCGCGTAGTCGTCGACCTCGAGGCCACGCTGATCGACGAGGTAGACGAGCTGGCCGGGATAGACGAACTGGTCACGCATGCCGACCTCGATCGTGTCGGCCTCATCCTGCTCGCGAAGGATGCGCCAGCCCTCCTGCCGGCATTCGGTGAGGCTCGTGAGGTTCTGGTCGGTGTAGTCGGGGAGCGTCGGGATCCGCTCGGAGGGTGCGCCGCGCTCGTACCGACGCTGGCTCAGGTACTCGCCGAGACCGACCTCGTCGGTGACCGTCGCGAGGATCCCGTTCGCGCCGACGACGGTGACGCGGAAAGCCGTGCCGGTCGCATCACGGGTGTGCGTGAGGCTGAACCAGCCGCGGTAGCTGCCGGTCTTCTCGGTGTCGTCGAGCACGTAGGCCGCGAGCTGCTGGGTGTCGTTCCAGTGGAGCTGCTTCTGCGCGTCGATGTAGTAGGTCGCGCCCGCAAGCCGGGCGATGAAGTCGAGGGCATCCTTCAGCGTCATCGAGCCCTGCGTGATCTGGATCGCGGGGAGGTTGTGGTGGCTCGCGTAGATGACGTGCGTGACGCCGGTCGTGGCGAGCTGGCCCCAGTAGAGCGCGACGAGCTGCGTGACGATGTTCTTGTCGTTGTCACCGGCGGCCGCGGTGAAGTCGTTCTCGACGTAGATCCCGCCGATGCCGTCCTCGCTCATCCAGTCCTGGCACTCGATCGTGTACTGCGGCTGGGCGACGCCGGGGATGTTCTCGCGTTCGCACCGTCGAATCCGGCCGGTGAACCGGAGCGTCGCGCCTTCGGCCATCTCGACGTACATGTGCTTGGTCGGGGCGAACGGGAGCACCGCGCCGAGGCGAGTCTTGAACCGGCAGATGCCGACCTGGGCGCCGTTCTCGCCAACCTGCTCGGACTCCCACTCGATCGTGCCGTCCTGGGTGTACAGGCCCGCGCCGTAGAACTGGGTGGCCTGGACGATGACGGAGTTGACGGCACCCATCAGCGTCGCCTCGCGTAGCCGCGCATCGTCGCGTCCGGGCCCTGGCGCGCTCCGACCAGGCGCGCGACGAGGCGGCTGTCCATGTAGATGTCGTGACCGTGGCCGGAACCGCCGCTGCCACCACCGCGGCCGCCGGCGCCCGGCGTGAACGTCGCGGTCTCGATGCCCGCCTCGCCGGCGATGGCCTTCAGGCGGCCGCTGTGCATGCCGACGATGGCGCTCGGCTCCGTGAGCGTGAGCGAGCCGCCGAGCGCGAATCCCGGGATGCCCGCGGCGTGGTACATCGCGGCGGCGCTCGGCTCGGTGATCGCCATGCCGCCGAAGTAGCCGAAGACGGTCCTACCGGCGGCGACGGTGGACGGGGCGGCCGCTGGGGCCGGGGACGGTCGAGCAGCCACGGATGGCGCGGAGTAGAAGCCGTTGTGCGCCGTCCAGTTCCACTGGTAGCCGGGGCCCTGCGCCTCCCACGCCTTCGCCTGCGCGTACTCGCCGGACATGACGGTGTTCGTGGGGCCGCTCGGCCCCGGGACCTGGTAGGGCAGCGTGATCGGTGCGCCGGAGGTCACGCCGGCCCCCGCACCGGCGCCGGGCTGGCGCGCGGCCATCTGCTTCTGGAGGTCGGCGATGATCGCGTCGGTCGCGCGGCGGGACTCCGCGATCTCGGTGTCGGCCTTCTCCTTCGCCGCCTGCTGCGCGATCTTGCCCTGAGCGATCGCGCGCGCGAAGAGCCCGTCACGGCTGGCGGCTTCCTCCTGGAGGCCCTCGATCTGCGCGTCCGTGGTCTCCTTCTGGGTCTGCCGGAGGCGCCGCGCGTTCTCGATCTGGTCGTTCGTCGCGGTGCGGTCGGTGTCGGAGAGCTTGCGGATCTCGGCGATGCGATCGTCGGTCGCGCGCTTGGAGACGGCGGCGGCGGCCTTGTCGGCGTTCCCCGCCCGGCTGATCCCGTCGATCTTCGCCTGGAGGGTTGCGCGCGCAACGTCCTCCGCCTGCTGGGTCTGCACGTCGGCGAGGTCCTTCTCGAGCTTGACCAGCGCGTCGGTGTGGTCCGCGACCCGCTTCTGGTAGTCGGTGAGCGACTCGGAGCGGACGCGGGTCATGTCCTTCGCCTGCTCGTCGGCAACGGCCTTCTGTGCCGCCGCGAGCGCCGCGGCGGCCGCCGCAGCCTGGTCCACCTTGCCGATGTCGGCGAGCTGGTCCTGGAGCGCCTGCGTGTCGGCGTCGCGCTGCGTCTGCCGGGCGTTGAACGCGTCATCGGCGGCCTGCTGCGCAACCGAGAGTGCGGCGACGTTGGCGTCCCGCAGACGCTGCCGGGCGTCGAGCTCGTCACCCATGAGCTGGATCGCCTTCACGCTCTTCTTCTCGGCGACGGCCTCGGCCTTCTGGATGCCCTTGATCTCGGCCTCGTAGACCGACGCGGTGGACTTCCGGAGCACCTCGGCGAGGTCGAGTGCGCTCGTCTGCCGCTTCTGGTCGGCGTCGAGCTCGTCCTGCGCCCGCTGCCGCTGCTGCTCGCTCGCCTCGCGGATCACGTCGATCTGCTCGCGGACGGCGTCGGAGACGGTGTCGCGAGGCGCGGGGCCGGAGGTCCCCGACTTCGGGATGTTCGGCAAGTCCATGCCGGCGCCGCCTCCGCCGCCGCTTCCGGCGCCACTCGCCGAATCGGCGAGTTCCTTCAGGAGCCGCCGGAGCTCCGCGGCGCGGGCCGCCGAATCCGTCCCAGCCTTGTCGAGGACCCCTTTCACTTCGGGCGGCAGGAGCACAAACGGCGACTCCTGCCCCCACGGCCCCTGCGTGGGGTCGGTGTTCCCGAGGAAGTCCTTGATTGCCTGAGCCGCTCTGCCGGCATCCGCGAGGAAAGCGTCCAAGTCGCCGACAGTTCCGGCGCTCTTAGGCAGAGTGTTCGGCCCCCTCGCTTTCGGCGTCGCGTCCAACTTGCCGAGGCCCTCCACCGCCGTCCCGATCCAGTCGAACGCCTGGCCGATCGCGAGTGCGCCGTTCACCATGAGCGGGACGACCTGCGTGGCGAAGTTCTGGCCCATGTTCTGCAGGGTCCGGGTGACGATCCCCGTGATGGTGTTCCACCTCGTCGCCGCGTCCACCATGTCCTTGCCGATGATGTCGCCGGACCGCGCGGTCTCATCCCCGAGCGTCTTCACCTGGTCGCTGTCCGCCTTGAGCCACGGCAAGATGTCGATCGCGGAGCGGCCTGCGAGCGCCGTCGCCCATGCCATGAACTTCGTGTCGTTGCCGGCCTTCGACATGCGGTCGCGCGTATCCGCGATCACATCATTCAGCGGACGGGCGTTGCCCTCGGCGTCCTTCAACGCAACCCCGAGAGCCTGGAAGAGCTCCGGGCTGTTCTCGGTGGCCACGGCCATGTTCTTCATCCCGGTCGCCATCGCGTCAGACGAAACGCCCAGCCGTTGACCGATGCCGACGAGGAGCGACGCCTGCTCGTTCGTCGAGCCGAGGACGAGCGCGAGCTCGCGCGCCTGGGCGACCGCGCCGGTGAGAGCTTCGATGGAGGCGCGGAGCGCGGTCCCGGCAGCACCGGCGGCGACCACGGCCGGGTTCACGCCGCCGAGGAGCCCACCGGCGATTGCGCCCGCCGGTCCGGCGCCGACGCCCCCGACGAACGCGCCCGCCGCCTGCTTCAACGCCTGCGCGCGGGCGTCGCCCTGTTGCTTGGCTTCCTTCTCCACCGCACGCGTGACCCGCCGCTCGGAGTCCACGACACGCTGATCGGCCGTCTCCTTCGCCTGCGCGAGCCGCTGATATAGCCGCTCCTGCGCGTCGAACCGACGCTGTGCGGCAGTTGTCTCAGCCGCGGTCGTGGCATTGGCGATGGCCATCTTCTCCGCCGACCGCTGCTTGTCCACCTGGTCCATGCGGGCGCTGATCTGGGCGGCCTTGTCCATCGCGCGCTGAGCGCGGATGGCGACGTCGTCGATGGCGGCCGAGCCGCTCGAGGGATCGCCGACGATGCGGATCGCTACATCAGCCAACGTCTACCCCTCGCATCGCCGCTTCGGCCTTCAGCGCATCGAGTTGCTCATCGCCCCAGTCCTCGAGGCGCTTCTTGATCTGGGGGATCGTGAGCTCGAGGATCTCCGCGCGCGTGAGGTTGAACGGCGCCCGCTGAAGGCGCCGGACCACGGCATCGAAGGCGACCGTCACGGGGGTCACGGACCCCTCGGCCTCGGGGTCAAGCCGCGGCTCTTCCTCGTCCTCGATCTCGTTGACCCACCGGTAGGTGTCGATGAGTGCGCGCAGGACGCGCTTGGGCATGTAGAGGACCTCGTCCGGCGCCCCGGTGATGACAGCGCAGACGGCCGCGAGATCGAAGGGGCCGAGCCCGCGCCGGAGCTCGGTGAACGTCGCCTGGTGCTGCAGGTAGTCGCGCAGTGGGAGCGGACGGAACGCGAAGCCCTCCCGGACGCGCCGATAGCCGCGCCGGCGCCACCGCGCGGGCCACCACCGCCATGACAGCGGTGGTAGCTCGTACGGCTTGTCGTAGCGCACGACGACCGTCTCCGGCGAGAGGTCGAACTCGGGCGCGGCCGGGGAGGGCTCGACCACGGGGTTAGGCGACCGCCCGCGTGACGCTGCCGGAGCTGATCACGAAGTTGGGCTTGGTCATGATGAACTGGCCGTGCTGGCCGGAGATCGGCGAGAAGCCCGACACCTTCGCGCTGAACCGGTACTCGGGGTTCGCGGCGCCGATGGCCGCCGTCGAGTAGCGGAACTTGATGGCGAGCTCGGTCTTCGCGTCGTAGGCGGCGAACAGGATCTCGTCGAGCCCGTTGTCCGTGTAGTCCTGGTACAAGGTCGGCGAGAAGCCCACCTGCTTGAGCCCGGTGTCCTTGACCTCGGTGTCATCGCCACCGGCCGCGGCGTCGAGGACGGCCCGCGCGAGGGCGAGGTCGGCATCCTTGATGAGCGTCGAGTACGCCACGGCGGCGATCTCCAGGAATGGCGCGACGAGCTGGAACTTCGGCATTTCGATGTCCTCCTGCTGTTATTGCGGGATCGCCGCGATGGCCGCGAGCACGATGGCGCTGAACTTCGGGGTGGCGGTACCGGCCACGGTGAGCGAGGCTCGCACCCAGTCGTCCGTGTTCGGCCCCGCGAGCTCCGCCCACTCCGAGGCGAAGCCGCTCTTCTGGGTGAACGTGATCTTGTCGACCGCGCTCGGGAACGCCGCGGCGACGTCGGACTGGATCTTCGCGTCGAGCGTCGGGGTCGTGCCGCTGAAGGCGTAGGCGTGGATGACGCCGTAGAGCTTCTCGGTCGCCGAGACCGCGCCGAGCTGCGTGGGCACGCCCTGGGGGCCGTAGCCGACCTTGAGCGTGTCGGCCGTGGCGCCGCCCTGGACCCATCCGGCAGTGCGGAGTCCGGTGACGGCCTTGAACTCCTTCACGCCGTAGGCCGTGCCGTCGGAGACCAGGGCGAGAGTCTCCTGGATCACGGCGCCGCTCACGTCGGTCCCGTCAATCACGAGGTTGCCGAGGGTGTCCGTCACAGCGACCGTCGCGTGCGTTGCGCTGATACAGCGGGCGCTCTCGCCGGAGGGCAGGGTCTGCGAGGTGAGCGCATAGGCCGTGGCCTGCATCGCGACCAGGGCGAGGAAGCGGGCGTCGTCCGCTGCGCCCCACTGGCCGAGTGCGAGGAGCCTCCCGCGAATCACGCGTGAGCGTGAGGGCGCCATCTCGTAGCTGAAGCCGATGAGCTGGCCGTGAGGCCCGATGAGCGGCTTGTAGGCGACGGTCGCGGCCTGGATCGAATACGCGACGCCGCCGATGCCCTGGCCGATCGAGGGCACGACCGTGACCGGCACATCCTTGACGGTGAAGTTCGCGAAGAGCGCGTCGTCGATCTTCTTCGCGGTGCTCCCGGATTCGGCGCCGGCTTCCCAGAAGCCACTGCCCGAGAGTTTCGCCGACGCGAGCCCGGTGTCCTTGATCTCCGTGTCGTCCACGAAGGTCTCCGCGGCGAGCGGCGCGCGAGCCAGGTCCAGCGCGATCCGGTTGTGCTGGCCGGAGAAGTCATACGGCCCGATGTAGACCCGCGCGTCCTTCAATTGCCACTTCGGCATCTGTACCTCCTACGTCCGCGAGTCGTCCGCGTTCGCGATGACCTCGAAGAGCACGTCGCGCTGGAAGGTCGCGCCATTCCGCCAGGTCGGGCCCCAGTCGAGATCGGCTCCCTGCTCGGTCGAGAGCTGGAAGGGGAAGGTGAACGTCCCGGCCACGCGGGCATCCATGAAGGTCTGAATGACCGCGGCCGCGTAGCGGCCGATGAGACGCGTGATGGCCTCGGAGTCGACGTGGGTGACGTGGACTTGGACCTTGATCCGGTGACGGAAGGTGAGCGCCTCGTAGCCGTCGTGAATGAGCGGCGAGGTGTCGGGGAAGAGCGTCACCGCGGGGGTCATCGGGTCGTCGTGCTCGCCGAACACGATGCTCGCCACGGGCGCCATCTCGAGCACCGGCGTGGCGGCCGCGATCGCGGTCACCCCGCTCCCGAGGCCCGCCGGGGGCACGGCCATGAGCCCCGCGACGGACGGCGCGGCGGGAGGGGCCCGGCCC
>Ga0082335_1001968_pt1 | contig 40396 bp, 38 predicted proteins | sample Subgrocontami58m_FD_72375 | JGI IMG/M metagenome (GOLD analysis project Ga0082335, IMG submission 72375) | Subsurface groundwater microbial communities from S. Glens Falls, New York, USA - GMW37 contaminated, 5.8 m (SPADES assembly) (version 2) ...
TCATCCAGCAGCAGGAGATCGGGACTGATATACTGGCGTAGGCGGCTCTCCCAGGTGCCATCGGCATGTCCTCCGCCCAGGTCGGGAAGGAGGCGAGAAGTCTCCAGGTCCCGCGGCTCCGTGATGTGCCAGAGATTGTGCCGGTCATTGTGGAGGTGCCCGACGAATATGGCCCTTTCGGCGCCAAAGGCATGGGAGAACACACCTTAATTCCAACCCTTCCGGCAATCACCAACGCCATAGCAGACGCGACCGGGGTTCGTATCCTCAAGATACCCGTAGAGAAGAGCGTGCTGATTGGCAAAGCGCCCTTGCGTCGCAAGACGAGATGAGTCTTTCCTTTGAACGCACGGGAGACATACATCCGCCACGGCCATGGTCATTTTCCTCCCTATTCTGACAGCCTGTCACCACCCACGCAGTGAGGATACAAGGCGAACCGGATAAGGGCATCCTCAACACGATAGGCCACCACGGCAACCGACGTAGGAATCAGGGCATTTGAGGGGAGGTTCTTCGGCACTAGCTGTCAAAACCGTGGCGCCTGGCGGTCTCTCTGGTGCTTGGCGGCGCATAAAAGGGTGGAGTGGTGGACAAGACGTACCACCATCAGCTCTTTGAGACCTGGACCAGAGGCACAGCAACCAGGCTCCCTTACGCAATCATTTCGTTAAGTCCCTCAATCACCTGGGATAGTTCCTCATGAGAAACTCTGCTTACGAGTCTTCCAATCCTCTCTACGGAAATGGTTCGGATTTGACTGATCTTGACCCACGACTGTTTCGGCAAATCGCCAGTTTTCAGTTCGAGGGTCAAGGGGAAGCCGGCTCTCTGCGCCGCGCTTGTAATCCCCACGGCTTTGACGGTTTCTGACCGTTCATTGAAGATATCGTGACTCAGAATCATAACGGTACGCGGTCCAGCTTGTTCATGACCTCGCGTCGGATTCAAGTCAGCCCAGCGGATTTCACCTCTCAGTACTCCGGCCACTGCCTGAGATCCTCGGTCATTCCTTCTTCAGCCATAGCCTTTTCGAATACGGGTTAAAGTTTGTTACATTCGACAGCTAGCCGGCTGCGCTTGATGCGCAGCAGTTTCTCGTGATCGAGCCCAGTATGGGCCTGCGGGAGGGATCTGGGTGATGGACAGGGGGATGGCTTGTTCCGGGTAGAAGTTATGGAACGGGTAAGTGGCGGATCCGAGGTGCTATGGGAGAAGATAGAGGACTGGCGGGCTTGGGCAGAGCTAAGCGAGGCTGTTACCTGCTGCGGAGTAACATCACTGACTGGGAGGCCGATCAACTTTGGCAGGCCCATATCCAGTTGAACCAGGTGGAAGCGGCTTTTCGCATCAAAAAGGGTGACCTGAGGATCCGGCCCATCTGGCACCAAAAAGAGGAGAAGGTGAAGGCCCACGTCCTGGCCTGCTTCCTGGCTTACGTGTCATGGAAGATGATAGGGCGATGTGCAAAAGGGCCGGCCTGGGTGACGAGCCAAGCAAATAATTTGATGAGATTGCCCAGATCATGGTTGTAGACGTGGTCCAGCCCACCAAGCAAGGCGTTATGATCCGCAAATGCTGTATCGCCCAGCCGACTGAGCCCCAGGCATTCTCTTGCAGAAGGCTCCTGCTACATCTGCCCCAGCGCATGAAGATTCACGAAATGTAGTGTAAATTTTACGTTTGGGAACACCCCCTTCCAAACGTGTAACTGCGGAACTTGGGCTAGGCCCTCCTCACGCCGGGAGGTGCTTGTCGTTTCTCCTTGGGCCGGACATATGGCAGAGTGTACTCTTGGGGCCAGACCTTAATCTCCTCACCCTCCTTCTTGACCATAATCCACTTTAACCAGTTCTCATTATCCGTCACGGGGAAGTCTTCGCGGAAATGGAAGCCACGGCTCTCCTCCCTGGCCAGGGAAGAGAGGATCATCAGGTGGGCCATCTTCATCATGTTCTGCACCTCGATGGCCTTGCCCAACTCATGGGCGTCAGGGGCGCAGAGCCTGGGAAGCATATCTGCCTGAACCTGCTGGATGGCATCTAAGCTCTCCTCCAGGGCTGGACGGGATTTCAAGTATCCCACCCTGGAGGGTATGAGGCTTTTCTGTATGTGTGGGTAAGCTTCATCGGGCAGAATCCCCGTCAGCCGTCCCAAAGGCGACAGCCTTTCTTTGAGTACTCCCTTGACGCGGGCCCTTTCCCGTTTGCCCCAAACTGGCAGGGCAACCGTCTTGGCGTCAGCGGCGGCATTAAAGCCTGCCTCTCGCCCCGATATCCCGCTGTAGCTGAGGGCTAGGCCACCGAAAGACTGAGTGCCGCTGGGAGGATTAGGTGTGATATCGCCGGCGGCGAAGACGTGAGGCAGGTTTGTTTCACAGCAGGTGTTGGCGTGGATGCCACCCCCGCTGACAGTGGTGCCTACAAAAGCGGGTATCCACTCCACCCGCTGTTGGAAAGGGTCAATGCCTGCCCGGTCCCAGGCCATAAAGGACTCGGGCAGAATCTTGCGGCAGAGCTGTCGGCCTTCGGGGGAAGCTGCGCTCACATCTAGGAAGACAGGTCCCCGTCCCTCCTGGACTTCCCGGCAGAAGGCCATCACTAGGTCCTGGAGCCGGGCCCGGTTCCCCAAGACTGGATTGTATTTCCACATGAACTCCTCCCCCTGGCCGTTTAGGAATTTACCTCCAACGCTCGTATACAGGTTCATGCCATGGATGTCAAAATCCCTGGCACAGGTGTTTGTGGCATACTGTTCCAAGTTCCGCATGATGACGCCCGCATCGAACGCGGCGACCTGGATGTCACCGGTGAGATCTTTGTGACCGATAAAGACGGACTTGAACGTAGATCCGGAGGCTGCCAGCACCACAGACTTGAAAGTCAGGAGAATGGTCGTATGCTTACGCAAATTGAGGCCCAAGGCGCCTATTATTCGGCTCTCGGACGAGATTAGATCGGTAATCATCACCCTGTCCAGGACCACCACGCCCTCCGCCTTCTGTTTGCGGCGCAAGGTATCCATCAGAGGCAACGCATTAACTAGGTTGTGCCATGTCCTTATGTGGCCGCGGGAGCGGCGCCGCAGGAACCTGCCATCGGCGTCCCTTTCAAAGAGTTTGACGCCGTAGTCTTGGCCCCAACCGTCAATAAGCTGGGCCACGGGGAGCATCTTCTGGAAGAGGAGCTTGCACCATTCCTGGTCGTTGAGGTACTCCCCCAATTCGACGGCTTCCTCGAGCCATACGTCCATGTCATCGAGAGCCGGGTCGAACACGGCGAAAATGCCGGCGGCGAAGGGGCTTTGCCCGCTACGGCCAACTCTTCCCTTGCTTACTACCACCACCTTCCCGCTATCGCCTAGGGCCTCCTTGGCGGCGATCCCTGCCATGGATCCAGCAATCCCGCCGCCGATGATGAGCACGTCGCTCTCTACGAATTCATTCACTTCTATCACAGTCACAACCTCAAACCGCGGTGGTCCTACTCTGAGAACGCTTCAGGAAGCCCTTCAACTCACGGAGGTCCACATTTACCGCCTCATGCGCAGCCTCTTATAAGGACATGTGGCGGTCATTACTGCTTGCCCAGTCTCTGGGAAGCAAAGTCGGCGAAGGACTGATCCAGGATGTCGTCAAGGGTCTTCTTTCCCGTGTACAGGCCTTTATCTACGAACCATTTGTATTGGGCATCCATGCTCTTCTTGTGAAGCAGGCCGTTGGGGTCCAGATAGGGCATCTCCATAACATTGTAGAGATTTGGTTCCTTGACGACACTATATTTGACTAGAATCTGCACTGCTTCTTGCCTGCCTTCACCACTGCTAAAGGCCTTACCATAGGCCCGGACGCCCTTAAGATAGGCAATCATCCACCGGCGGCCCAAGTCCTGGTTTTTGAGCGGGGGAGGGCCGTAGACGACAGTGCCTAACTGGGTACTGCCGCCGAAAAACTGGCTGTTAGGTATCCACTTGACAGAGAACCCTTCCTGGAGGCCCCGGGCGATAAACGGCTCCACCGTGTAGCTGGCCGCAATACCCTTGTTGCCAAGGGCGACTGCCTGCTCGGCGAAGGGCAAGACCACCACCTCCACTTCGCCCGACCCGAGCCCAGCTTGCTGGATGAGAATCTGTACTGTCTGGTCCCCTGCGCTGCCCTGGGAAGGGATAGCTATCTTCATGCCCTTGAGATCGGCGGGGGCCTTGACCTTCCCTGACTCAGCCAGGTCTTTGCGGAGCACAATCCAGCCATACTCCCACTTGGGCAGGGACTGGCCGTGGTCCGCCACTATCTTTAGGTCCACGCCGCGGTCCGCGGCCGCCAGCAGGGCGGTGCTGAGAGGTGTGCCGATCACATCCAGTTGGCCGGTGCCCAGCGGGGCTATCATCTCCGCTACGGTCCGGAAGTCGTTAGTCTTGACGGTGATGCCCTGCTCTTGGAAATACCCCTTATCGATTGCCAGGAAGACCCCGGCGCTCCCAACGCCACCAACGGACCCGAAGTTAAGGGTGGCCGGGACAGGGGTGGGCGTGGCCGCCGGGGGTACCGTAGGCGCTGCGGCGGGCGGTTTGGTTGCCTCAGACGCCGCCTTTGGGGGCGTTGCCGGAGGCGCCTTGGTAGGTGTTGGCGTCGGCGGGGCCGCGGTTGTGCAGGCGGACAGAACCAGCGCTGCCATAGTCACTATGGCCAGTAGCCCCAAGAACCACCATCTGGTTTTCATCAGGCATCCCTCCTTGTTGGTTCAGCGTGCATTAGGAACATGCGTGCGCCCGTTATTGCTTGCCAAGCTGTTGCACGGCGTACTCCACGTAGGACAGGTCCGTCAATTCGTCGAAGGTCTTCTTACCCGTGTAAAGTCCTTTTTCCACGAACCACTTGTACTGGGCCTCGATGCTGCCGCGGTCCGGCAGGCCGTTGGGCTCCTGATAAGTGACCTCCATGTCGGCATAAAGCTGGGGATCCGTGATCCCCGTGTATTTCCCCAGTATGCCTACCACTCCCTGCCGCCCCTCTTTGCTGGAGAATGACTTGATGAAATCGCGATTGCCTTTGAGGTAGGCGATCATCCAACGGCGGCCTACGTCCTGGTCCTTCATCAGACGTGAACCGTAAACGACCACGCTGGTGCTGACCCTTCCACCAAATAGCTTGCTATTGGGTATCCATTTGAGGGCGAAGCCTTGCCGGACACCAGTCACAATGGCAGGCTCGCATGAGAAGGCGGCAGCGATGGCTTTGTTGGCAAGAGCGGCGGCTTGCTCGCCGAATGGGAGCACCGTCAGCTCCACGTCCGCAAGTTTAAGGCCAATCTGCTCCATCATTATCTGCACAGCCTGCTCGCCCTGGCCGCCCGGAGAAGGAATGGCTATACGCATGCCCTTGAGATCGGCGGCCGTCTTGACCTTTCCTGAGTCGGCCAGGTCTTTACGCAGCACAATGTAGCAGTTGTCCCAGCCGGGGCGCCCCTGGCCCTGGTCAGCCACTACCTTTAGTTCCACCCCACGGTCGGCAGCGGCCAGGAGCGGCACGTTTATGGGTAGTCCGACCACGTCTATCTGCCCCGTGCCCAAAGGAGGTATCATCTCCGCTATTGTGCGAAAATTTTCGAGTTCGGGCGTGATCCCTTGTTCCTTGAAGTAGCCCTTTTCCACGGCGATGAATACCCCAGCGTAGCCCAGGGTGCCCGTAGAGCCGTATTTGACGGCGGCCGGTCTAGGAGTGGGCGTGGTCGGGGCCGTCGGCTTCGGGGGCACCGGCGTAGGGGTAGCCGCGGCCGCTGCTGGAGGCTTGGGGGCAGCCGTTGGCGTTGGTGCGGGCGGGGCCGACGTAGCACAGGCGGATGCAACCAGCATCGCCAGCCCGCCCAGAGCCAACAACCCTGTAAACCGCCATCCTTGTTTCATCGAGAGACTCTCCTTGGTAAGACTTGTTCATACCGCTGGCATTGCAACCGCTCCCAGTTCACGAGCCCGATGCAATGATCCTGCCAAACCTGGCCAGCCCTTTCTTGCCCCCAAGACGGGAAAATCAGACTAATGCATCGCGTTCGAGATGCCGGTTAAAATATGGCCTTTTTTTAGCCTCTTCCTCCCTCCTTACGGCGGGGGTCTCGACCCTTACTTCATCAGGAATGATAATCCAGACGGATTGCACATCGGCATCCGGGCCTCTGCGCTCCCTCGCCCTAAGGAGGAATTCCTTGAGAAGAGGACCAGTGATGACACACTTATATGGCTTACCCCTTATCTGATAACTGGCGCCGCCTTTGATCACGGTTACGGTGACAGGCTTGTCAAACCAAATACTCCGAACCATGTTCCTATTCGTTTGGGATGAGTCCGAGCTTTCACCATAAGCTATATACCCATCGTCCAGCACCGTCAAAGAACCTTTACTTACGACATGAGGCGCTCCATGTTCGTCAACGGTTCCCAATACCTTGACGGCTTGTGGGTCCCCGAACAAAGCGACTATACCGTCATCTAGCCTGATCATATCTTAGCGTCCCCCACATGATTCAACTGACTTCGCGTGTCTCAGTCCAGCCTGGCCAGATCGCTGTCCCCGTGGTTTCCGCAGTGCTTGTAATCGTCGCTATCCGGTGTGAGCCCGTAGGCCCTCTTTATGTCGTGAAAGCCCTTTATCAATCTTACGTAGTACTCAAGAGGCGGTTGCTTCTGGCCACGGAAGGCTGAACTCTTCCAGGGTTTCCAGACCACGGCTAGGACCTGCACCCCGTGCCTGGCGAAGAACTCGCAGCCTTCAAGATTGGACTTCAGCGCCTCGTCTATGGCCTTGAATCCGTGCGGTTGTGCAGTCTCTACCCCAGCAACGATGTTGCTATATACGTTTCCCCAGCCGAAGATATCCACCGCGTCGAGGGCACCCCGTACCCAGTAGTCTCGCCCGAACCACTTCTCTTTGCCCGGACAGATCCACTTGAAGAGGCTCTCATCCAGTACCTCAATATCGGGGCAGTAAGAGACCAGCCCTGTCTCATCGTGCAATCTTCTCAACTGCGCTTTGGAGTAAGCTGGGGCCATAAGCTGACTCGGAAATCGCCGGGATTTGAAGTTTCGGCCAATGGCCTGTAGCACCTCGATATACCTGCCCACCTCGTTGTCGAAGGGCTTCGGGCCGCCGTAGTCTGTACCGGCAGTCAAGTAAATCTGGGAGAACCTCCCAGGCTCCTTCAAGGCTTCTTTCACTGTCTCGTATGCGTCTTCCGGATCCAAGACTTTTATCAATTGGGCGCCGCCAACCTGCCTCTGCTCCCTTAGGTCCGTGAAGAAACCGCAGTATTTGCACTGATGCCCGGTGTCCCAAAAATGGCAGTAGCGGTAGGGCGTGATGTCAAGCCTTTGGGGGCGGGCATTGGCGACCGATTCCATAGGGACTCCCCTGCTGGTCTTCTTCCCGTAGTAGGCCGGCCGAGGGGAGAAATCTACTTCCTCTATCTGCGCTTCGCCGTCGAGAATGAGGAATTTGCCGTCAACGTTATCAATGACGTAGGAGTCCTCGGATTCGTTGCCCGGGGTGTAGACAACTGTGGTGCCGTCCCTGAGTATGGCGGGGCCTGGGGCCGCCTTTGGAGATGCCTTGTCTGCTTCGGTGCCGTACAGGCTGATCCCAGAATGCCGATACCTATCATCTTGCACTGCTTCCAGGGCCCGATCCGTAAGCTTTACCCCTCGGAGCTGAAGATCAAGCTTAAGGATTATGAACCGCGGGACATCTGGGTACTTCTCTATTACCTCTGCTAAATTCAATTCATTGTTGTCCATGGCCATCACGCTGACCTCCAACTTGCGGGGTGCTCCCGGAACGTTGAACACGCACGGGTGTCTCTGAATCCTTCGCTCCACCCCGTTCCGTTGAACCCTGCACCGAGCGTTCTCCGTGGTTCACGCACCTACCTTACCAGGGCATCGGCAGTCGCCGTTCTCGGTAGGGATTGACATAAATGGCGTTCTCTCCGCATTCCACTTCGCATAAGAAGCAACTCTGGCAGTCCCTGAAGTACTTAATGAAGGCCTTGTCGCCGCTGGCATCCATACGGAGTACGTCCATAGGACAAACCTGGACGCAAACGCCACAGCCCGTACACGCCTCCTGATCAATGCGCAGCACGCCCATGGCGTCCCCTCCTTCTTGCAATTTCGAACATCTCTACGTTGGCCCTCTCCCTCTTCTCTGGTTTTAGCCTGTAACGTTCTATCGGAACGGGAATCATGACTATACTGTAGCCTTCCCCTTCCTTTCGAATGGCTGTCCACTTTAGCCAGTCCCCGTTGTCCACGTAGGGATGGTCCTCCCTCCAAAACCCGAAGTCGGGGCGGCTCTCCTGGCGCACCATGGCGCACCTTAGCCACAATTCCGCACACTGGACCATGTTTCTGGCTTCATCGGCCATCCGAAGGTAATGGGGATCATAGGCAAACAGCCGTGGCAACTCTGTCTCTTTCACCCTCTCCACTTCCTGCAAGGCTGTCCTAATCTTGTCCTCAGTTAGGATGACCAGGATGCGGGAAGGGATGATTGTTTCCTGGAGAGAAGTAACTACCAGGTCTGGCTCGATGCCATCTTTTCTAGTATAAGGCTCAAAGGCCCACTCCCTGAGAGCCTCGACATGCTCCTTGGCGAATTCCCCGATTCCCGCTCCCTTAGCATGCTGGGCGGCGAAACGGCCGGCCCGAGTCCCGCTGACTAGGGATTCGGTAAGCGCAGTACCTGCTCTGGGGGCAGCGGTCCCAGGCCCTGCCACGTAAAGCCCAGGCAGGCTTGTCTCAAACCGCTCATTGAGGACGCGTACACCACCTCCTCTAGAGATATTCCCGAAAGTGCATGGAAGTATCTCCAACCTCTCGGTTATAGAGTCTCCCTCCATGGCCCCGGCTCTCTCGGCAATAAGAGCGAACATGGGGACCACCTCGCTCAACCGCTTGACCTGCTCCGGGCTGAAGTGGGTCATGTCCAGATAGATGGGCCCTCTACCTGCCTCATGCTCCAAAGTTATGGCTAGAGCAAGTTTGCCCAGGGAGGTGCGTTCTCGAAGTCGCGGGTCGTACTCCCCCATGAAATCTTCGCCCCGGCTATTCACAAATCTGGCCCCTAGTCCAACGAACATGGTGAAGCCCAGGACATCGATGTCACGAGTCATGATATGCTGTGGCATGAACTCGTAGCTCATGAGCTCCACCCCCGCCCGATAGGCCATCGCATGCCCATCCCCAGTAAGATTCTTCGTCGCGTGATAGCCGTCTTTGAAGGCAATCCCGCCCGTTGCCAGAACGGTCGCCTTGGCCCTGAATATAAGGAAATCACCGGACGTGGTGTCAAACCCTACCGCCCCCACTGCCCTGCCCCCATGGACCAGCAGGTCTGTCGTCATTACCCGGTTGACCGTTTCCACCCCCATTCCAGCCACCCGCCTGGTAACCACGTCCATCATCTGGATCCCGCCCTTAAACATGATGGTCTTGATGCCCGGTTTTGAGGAATCCGCGTACCTGCTCTGCAACCTCTCCAGCTTGCCATCCTTCTTTACGAAATCGACGCCCCACCTGTCCATTTCCTCGATTCCAAGCTGCGCTTCATCGAGGTACATGCGAAGTATGTCCTGGTCGATCAGGTAATCAGCCGCCTTAACCGATGCTTCAAACCAGGTGCCAAAGTCGTCTTCTTCGCCGAGGAATGGTTGCACGACCCCGGCGGCGAAGGCGCTGCACCCCGTGCTCCCGAATCGTCCCTTCTCCACCAGGACTACTTTTTCAGCGCCTTCTTCCTTAGCCTTGAGGGCCGCGAAAGCCCCCGCTAAGCCACCTCCGATCACCAGCACGTCCGTGTCAGTGACCTTGCCCAAACCGTGGAAATCACGCCATTCCAAAATGGACCCTCCCTCTCGACGTCCTTCGCCAAACGGGGGCGAATACGTCGCGACCTCTCGTGTGACCTAATACTCCTTCTGCGACACGACGGTCGGCAGTCCGCTACCGGCTATACTTCCCAAGTTTCCCCACGGCATAGTCCAAGAACTGGGTATCAACCACCTGCGCCAGGTCCACTTTCTTCTCCATGTAACCATTGGCTACATACCAGTCCTGGTCAGACGTGATGCTGGGCACACCTGGGTAGCCGTCGGCATTGATCCCGCACGGGACCAACTGATTCCACGTTGCAGCATCCTTGATATCTGTGGTCCTGGTGAGAATGGAAATGATCTCTTCCCTTCCTCGGTTATTGTCAAAGGCGTTTATATAATCCCGGGTGGCCAGCAAGTAGGCGACCATGAAGTTCTTTGCCACGTCAGGCCTTTTTTGCCAGAAGTCGGGGCCATACAGCAATACACCGATTTGCTGATTGGGGTAGAGTTCGTCGCCTCCCTTCCAGCGTACCGAAATTCCTCGCTGGGTCCCTACGGTGACGAGCGGTTCAACTGTGAACCCTGCATCGATCGTCTTGTTCTGCAAAGCGGTGAGCACATCAGGGAAGCTCATCTCTAGTACGTTAACCTCATTGCGCCCAACTTTGCCAAGGCTGAGAGCTTTTTCAAGCTGAATCTCTGTACCGGTGCCTTTGCTATTTATGGCAATACTCTTCCCTTTGAGGTCGGCAAAGGTGCGAATCGCTCCACTCTCTATTAGATCCTTCCTGACAACCAAGGCAAGGTTGGCTCGACCGGTACTAAAAACACAACGATCGCCTACGATTTTGATGGCGATGCCCCGTGCAATTGCGTTGAACAGGCCTGGGCTGACGCTTCCCCCACCTACGTCGAGCTGGCCGGCGCCTAACGGCGCTATCATCCGAGCGGCTGAATCGAACTGAACTAACTCGGTGGCTAGCCCTTCTGTCTTGAAGTACCCCCGCTCCGAAGCTATGTAGAACAGAGCGTCGGAATTGGAGCCGATTATCCCTACCTTCACAGTGGCGGGCGTCGCCTGCTTGGCGGCGTCCCCGGGCGGCTTTGTAGGCGTAGGCTGCGGCGGCAAGGTGGGTTTAGGAACTTGGGTCGCTGGCGCCTGCGTTGCCGGAGGCTTTGGTGACTGGGTGGCTGGTGGTTGCTGGGCGCAGCTAGCGAGCAGCAAGAGTGACAATAGACTCGCCACGGCCATTCCCAGTGTCCCACGCGCCTGGCGAGGCCCCAAGCTCCATGGTCGATGCGGCCGCCCACGGCCCCCGGGTCCTCTCTTTGGCTGAATACGACTTGAGGTGTTCACACTGTAGCCTCCTATTTTGCGCAAGTGTTCGCGGCTGTTTTTACTTCCCATCATCCAGATAACTTTGGGCGATACCGCCACTTTTCCAGGGGAATATTCTCGGTTGAGAGCCTAACCTCATCGCCATCCAAACTTGCGATAACCCACTTCAGCCAGTTGCGATCATCTCTGGTTGGATGATCCAAACGATAGTGGGCCCTTCGGCTTTCCGTCCTAAGCAAGGAAGCTTTGGCAATTACCTCTGACAACTGGACCATGTTGCGCACATCGTGCGCCTTCCGCAGTTCGTGAAAGTCTTTTGCCACAATCCGCTTTACATCAGCTTTCAGGCTACCTAGTTCCTGCATCGCTTTGTTGAGCATATCCTCGCTCTTAAGCAGGTTGATATACCTGAAAGCCACCTCCAATGTTCGATGAAACACGGAATCCACACTAAGGCCATCAGACCGCTTGTTCAGGGGAGCAAAAGCTGCTTCTCGGAGCCGATCCACCTCAGCTGCGTTGATTGTGGGTGGACCGCTCTTCGCGGCATGTTGCACTGCCATCCGTCCAGCCCGCGCTCCCTGAACCGAGGAGCCCGGTAATGCGGTCACGGCCGTCGTATCAGCACCGCCGCAGAAGTCACCCGCGGTGCCTACTACCCATAGCCCCTCCAGGTTGACCTCGCCGTTGGCGTTCTTGAGCCGTGCTCCGGCCTGATGCATGATCGAAGGATTGTAGGGGATATACTCGATCCGATCTCTGGCTATGTCCAGCCCTTGGGATTTTAGGCCTCGCATCACCAGAGGCAATGCTCTTCTTATAGTGGCGATGCGGTCCGGAGGAAGGTGGCGGCAATCTACGTAGCAGGGCCCTCGGCCCTCCCGCCATTCCTGCAATATAGCCCGCGCCATATCAAAACGCCGCGACAGCTCCATCAAGGTCGGATTGTACCGCTGCATGAACCGCTCGCCTTTAGAATTCACCAGGTGCCCGCCGCCACCAAAGATGACGTGCAGTCCTGGTGAACCGAGGCCCTTTGGGCCAATGGTAGCGCTCCCAGACTGCTCCATGTTCCTAAGTTCCACACCGGCTCGAAAGGCAAGGGCGGGACCGTCACCAGCAACGCCGGCACTTCCTATTGGTGCGCGATTAAAGTACAAAGTGCCAGCGGCAAGCACTGTGGCCTTGGCCTTGAAGACATAGGGGTCGCCGCGCACGACGTGAAAGCCCACGGCACCCACGCACCGGCCATCGCTCTTGAGGAGGTCGGTGATTGCGATGCGCTCCAGGGGCTGAACTCCGTCCCTGAGAGCGCGGGTCCTGACCTTCCACATCAGGTGCGGTCCGCCTGCAAACGCGGAGCAATAACTCTCTTTGCTGGCCACTATCGGGAAACGCTTGATCTTGCCCTCCGCGTCCTCTTCAAAATCTACGCCATATTCCAGGAGGTCCTTAAAGCGATCGTGCGACTCCCGGATAGCCGTCTCGGCATAATCTTGATCGATCAGATACTCTGAGTTGGTCGTAACAACACTTTCAAGATAGGCTTCAAGGTCGTCGCCCGGTTGCCAATACGGGAAAACGCCGGCAGCGAAGGCTGAGCATCCACTGGCCCCCGGGCAGGCCTTATCAACGAGAGTAACAGTGGCTCCAGGTGCCTCGTCCTTGGCTTTTATGCCGGCAAAGAGGCCAGCAATACCCCCACCAATGATCAGTACGTCTGTCTCTACGACTTTGTCTTCACTTGTCCCCTTCACTGCTCATCCTTTCATTCTCAACGTGCAGACTTTCACATCTAGGCCATCGATTTGAAACGCTCAAGGGCTAATACCAAGCCCGGCCAAGTATTGCGACATGGCATAGGTCTCAGAAGATTTCTTGGCGGCTTCCGGCGTGACATCTATCGCTTCGAAGGGGCAGCGGTCCTGGCAAAGCCGGCAGGCCGTGCAATCCTCCTGGTAGACGATGCTAGCCTTTTGCACGCTTTCATCCATCCTAATGATGTCGTTGGGGCAGACGAGGGCGCAATTCCCGCATCCTACACAGGCATTCAGGTCGATCGTCTTTATCATTCTGGCATCCTTTCTTCTTTGCTTAAGACGAGTCAGTTCTCGTTAACCGGCACATCCACACTTAACCAGTCTCTCCCTTGCGCTCGCCTTTCCACGTCGGGATACTCCAAGGGTGAGAGATCCTGCGCACGGTGCAGGTGAAGGGCTCCCCCCTTGACGGGTTCAAGGCCAGGAAGTATTCTGGATACAGTATACAGAACTCAACCGAGTTGTCAATGCGCTGAACATGCCCTGAAGCGGGGGCCCTGTTTGAGGCATTCACTAGGCGCCACTGCCTACTGGGATAATCTGCGCACTGGGTATTGGGTCCATTTGTTCACGTGGCACACTGGGGTCCGCTCCATAGTCTCCAGACCACGGTCTTTTCTGAGAGGTGTGGGGCCAATCGAGAAAGGGCAGTAGATTGAGCTCGTCGACCAGAGTTTCAACGCCGTCAAGGGGTCGCTTCGCCAGCAAACCATACTTGTTGGCCGCCTGCGGGGCGGCCATCTTTACTTACCAGGGCGGCCGGGACATAGTGAACGTCCTGCTCCCGGCCATCCAGGTGGATTTTGGCCTGAGCTACACTGCCCTGGGCCTGGTGGCCGCGAGCTACGATTGGGGACATGCATCAATGCTTCTCCTGGGGGGCTACTTGAGCGATAGGTATGGAAAGAAGCGGTGCCTCCTAATTGGCCTCGCCTGGTTCATTTTGGCCAACGCGAGCATTGGCCTTTCACCTTCACCTTGGTTGCTTACCGGGCTGAGGTTTGCAACTGGGGTTGCCTTTGGCACCTACTTCGTGGCGGGCAACTCATTGCTCGCGGAGGCTTTTGTGCCTTCGGAAAGGGGGAGAGCCATCGGGCTGCACTACGCCGGGGGATCGGCTGGGCGGTTCATTATTCCCATCGTCGGGGGAATGATTACCGTTTCTCTGGGATGGCAACTAGCTTTCTTGCCGCTGTCATTAACGGCAGCAGTCGCTGCCGTCCTTTTTCTTTTGTTGAGAAGCCCGGCCCAGGTTTCGCTTCAAGCCACAGGGTCAGCTTGGGAAACTCTTTGGAAGATAGTGCTCAGAAACCGGCAGGTCATAAAGGTGTCTGCCATCCAGTTCTTGGTCATATTCGCCAACATGGCCGTAATCTTTGTACCAGTGTACCTCGTTCGAACTTGGAACCTCGCCATCTCCGAAGCCGCCATCTATACAGGCATTGCCGCTCTGGCCGGCATACCTGCGTCTCCCATCGTGGGGGAATTGTCAGATCGACTTGGCTGGAATCGCGTGGTGATGGTGACCCTGGCTGCCGACGGCCTCTTATTGGGAATCTTCCCATTCGTGGCCCCGGGGCCAGTTTTAGTGATGGTATTACTGGGGTTGGGCATCGTCAACCGTTCTATCTCCGTGGTTCTAGCAGTAGCAACCCGGGCTTCGGAGCCGTCCCACAGAGCGATGTCTTTGGGACTGGTCAACACCGTTGGACTTCTCTCTTTGACCGTGCTGTCAGTCCTCGGCGGATACATAGCGGACGTGGTTGGCCTGTCTGCCACCTTCCTGTTCATCGCTTTGGTCGCCGTGGTGAGCTGCGCTGTTCTTGGAACCACCAAGCTAGGCCGATTAGATTTAAGGTGGTAGCTAACGGCTCTTACCTTCTTTGAAGGCATTGACAGCTTGCCCGGATTCAGTCAGTATATTTGTATTCAGTATACGTGAAACCGCTAAGCCCATCGGGGTAGTGGGGTTCCTCACGGTCCCAGATTTCAAGTGTTCAAGGAGTTTAGAAATCGTGCTTCAAGATATTAGCAAACGGCGATTGGTGGACGAGGCGGCCAATGCGCTAAGGAGGCTCATCGTCGAAGCCCGGATCAAGCCTGGCGAAAGGCTTTTCCAGGAGAAGTTGGCTGAGATGCTGGGGATAAGCAGGACGCCGATACGCGAGGCCCTGCAGCTACTGGAAAGGGAAGGCCTGGTCAGTAGCCTGGGCCGCCAAGGGGTGGTGGTTACGCAGCTTTCAAGCAAGGACGTAGAAGAGACTTACGACGTCCGAGAGGTGCTGGACGGGCTGGCGGCCCGTTTGGCCGCGGACAGGATTTCCGACACCGAACTCGTAGACCTACGCAAGCCCCTGGATAAGATGGACTCCTGCGCCGAAAAAGGTGACCGCCGTCGCTGGCTTGAGGCCAATCAGCTTTTTCATGACATCATCGTCCAGGTCGCCCAAAACGAACGCTTGGTCCAGGCACTTGCAGCGGTAAGGACATCTCTTGATCTTTTTGCTCCCTTCGTTTGGGCTCAGAGGCATCGACGGGACCTATCCAACCGAGAACATCAGGAGATCTATGAGGCGCTGGCCTCCCGGAATGCTCGGGAAGCAGAAAGACTTGCTCGCGCCCATGCCCAGGTGGTGAAGGAGGCGGTTCTGGATGCTCTAAAAGAACAACCAGTTAGGGCTGACAAGAAGGAGATCGCCTCAGGCCGATAGCAGAGGGCCTGCGACCGCAGAGAAGAAAGACCCCATTGAGGCGATCTCTGTCATAGATTTGAAGCTTCCACGGTGCGGAGCGGCCGGTGTGTGTGCGTTTGACAAGCTCTCTGGATTCTGTATACTGGATGCACGACCGACCCCGAGCGCAAGTTCGTCAAGTCTAAAGACAGGAGATTGCCGTGAAACGTGGAGCGACTACGGGCATGGTGACAGTTTTCCTAACCCTCTTCCTGGCCGCCTGTACTGCGGCTGCTCCCTCCCCCAGTCCCACAACCAAATCGCCGACCCCTACTACTACCCTTTCATCTCCAACTGGAACCACCCCGACGCCTGCCGCTACACCGACGGCTATGGCGGAGACGCCCCTTTCACCTCCAGTAGCGGTGAAGGTGGCGGTGCTTCTTTCTGCTACCGAAACCCCCATTTTCATCGGGGTGGACAAAGGCTTCTTCAAAGCCGAGGGCCTCAACGTTGAACTTGTGAACTTCGCCGGTGGGGGTGATATGACATCCTCCCTGGCCGCCGGGCAGATCGATGTGGGCGGTGGCTCTTCCAGTGCTGGCCTGATCAACGCGATCCAGCGGGGCCTGGGTATCAAGATTGTGGCGGACCGGGGTCAGGCCGCCAATCGCTTCGGCATCGGGGCCTTAGCCATTCGGAAGGACTTGGTCGAGAGCGGTGCCTACAAAGGCTATCCCGACCTGAAAGGCAAGACTGTGGCCGGGAACACCCCTGCCTCCTCTGTGGAATTCCTGCTGGGCCAAATCCTCAAGCAAGGTAACATCAAGCCGGACGAAGTGAACTATGTGACCATGCCGTTTCCCAATATCCCAGCCGCTTTTGCCAACAAGTCCATAGATGCAGCCATCTTCCCCGAGCCTTTCCTAACGACGGCTATAGATCAGGGGTATACGGTCAAGTCTAAAAGCTTCGACGAGATATACCCCGACTATCAGGTGTCTGTCCTGATGTATTCGCCCAAGCTTATTCAGGAGAACGTCGAGGCCGCCAAACGCTTCGCCGTCGCATATCTAAGGGGCATACGAGTTTACAAAGACGCCTTCGAGAAGAACCAAGGAAGGGCTGATGTCATCTCCGTTATCACCCGATATACTTCCTTAAAGGACGCGGGCCTGGTGGAGCGGATGATCCCGGCGGGATTCAATGCCGATGGCCGGGTGAACCTGAAGAGCCTCGAAGACGAGCAGGATTGGTATCTGGCGCGGGGCTTCATAAAGGAGAAGATAGACTATAGCAAGGTGGTAGACTATCAGTTTACCGACTACTCACTGAAACGACTTGGGCCTTATAAGTAGGCAGAAATTCGAGGAGGGTAAGGGTGAAAGAGGTCAATGAGTTCGTAGAGAGCGATGTGCTGGTCATAGGGGGAGGTCTGGCCGGGTCCCTGGCGGGAATCGCCGCCAAAGAGGCCCTGGGAGATGGCGGGAAGGTAGTGGTAGTGGACAAAGGCAAGCTGGGCCGCAGCGGCCAGAGCCCCTTTGCCGCCGGCATCTACACCGCCTTCGAGCCGGCCGAGGACGACCTGGACGAGTGGATGCAAGAGATTGTGGAGTGGGGGGAGTATCTTAACGACCAGGAGTGGTGCAAGCTAATGTTCGAGAAGATGCTCCCTGTAGCACAGCGCATCGATAATTGGGGTCAGCAGTACGGACTCAAGGTCTTCGAGAGAGACGAAACTGGGAAGTTCCTGCGTCGCCGCTCCCGGGGTCACCTCAAGTCCAAGCATAATGTGGTGAACTCTCTGCCAATGATGGATACCCTGCGACGGAAGCTGAAGCAGGGCGGGGTGACCATCCTGGACAGAGTGATGGTTACCGACCTGATTACCTCCGATGGACGGGTGGTCGGGGCTGTCGGCCTGAATCCACAGACCAATACCACCACGCTGCTCACTTTCAAGACCCTCGTACTTGCGGCCTCTGGATGCACCTTCAAGTCGGTTTTCATCGGGCATAAGGAATTGACTGGCGATTTGCAAGTAGCGGCCTTCGAGGCTGGCATAGCTATGCGTAGCTTTGAGCAATATGCCTCCAATACCGGGTCCCGGGACTACGACATTCACGGCCTGAACCTCTACGTCGGGGTGGGGGGCAAGTTCCTCAACGCCCTGGGCGAGGAATTCATGTGGAAGTACCACCCGGTTCTGGGTAACAGAGCGCGCCTCCAGGACCTGGTCCTGGCCTTTTGCCGGGAGGTCCAGGAGGGGCGCGGCCCTGTCAACCTGGACATGAGCGCGGCTTCCCCAGAGGACCGGCAGCTCTGCCGCAAGATCCTGCCCGAGTCCTTTATGACCTGGGACCGGGCGGGCATCGACCCTTTCCGCCAGCCAGTGCAGTGGATACCCGCCTTCTTGGGAACCATAATCAGCGGAGGAGGGATCCACATCAATACCCGCTGTGAGACCAACCTCCCGCACGTCTTCGCCGCCGGGGACATCACGCCCATACCACCCCACGGCACCTACTCCTTTGGAGGCATCAACCTTGGCTTCTGTGGCGTCTCTGGCTGGGAAGCTGGCCTCAACGCGGGGGAGGATGCCAGGAGCGCCACGAAGCCACCTCTTGGCAAGAAAGAGCTAGCCCTAGTCACGGAAGTCCTCAAGGAGAGACTTGCGCCTTTGATGAGGGCGAAGGGAATGCTGCCGGAGGAAGCTTATCCTGATATCCAGAAGGCTCTAATTCCATCTGGGGTAGGTTACCTCAAGTCGCGGTCCGCTCTGGAGGAGAGCCTGGAAACATTACAGCAGGCTCAGGAAGATATTCTTCCGCAACTATACGCCCCAGACGCCCACGAGCTGGCAAAGGCTATCGAGGTCAGGAACATGATGAAGGTGGGCCAACTCATGGTCCTCTCCGCCCTGAGCAGGGAGGAGAGCCGGGGCTTCCACTTCCGGGAGGACTTCCCCATGACGGACAACGAGAACTGGCTGAAATGGGTCATGGTCAAGAAGGAGGGAGAGGAGATCAAGGTCTGGCCTCAGGAGTACCCTCTCCCCTATGTTCGTCCCAAGGAGAAACTGGAGACGCCACCCGGCGTGAGGAGGGTCTAGCCGTGGTTGTAAAACACATTGACTACGACAAGTGCAATGACTGTGGCATCTGCTATGACATCTGCCCCCTGGATGTTTACCGGAAGGTGGGGCGTACCCACTATATCGCCTACCAGAAGGACTGTATGACGTGTTTTCTCTGCGAGCTGGAATGCCCCACCAACGCCATCTACGTGGGCCCTGAGCGGGGCCGGCAGCCGGTGCTCCCTTACTGAGCGCTGGTGGTAAGCTGTAGCAGTTCGACACATGTATTTCTGGGACGATAAGGCATCGGAGGGGTGATTCATGAATCGCCCTTACCAAGCACGGAGATTCTTCAGTGCGCCCAAAATGTCACAACGCATCTGAAACGGAGGATAGATGACCAGCCCCGATACTGTTGCCATTGAGACGGATGTCCTCATCGTGGGAGGCGGACTGGCTGGCCTGAGTGCCGCCATAGCCGCTGCTGAGCGGGGGGCCAGAGTAGCCATATTGGAAAAGGCGGGGATAGAGCGTAGCGGCGCCATCGGCGGCGGCGTGGACCATTTCATCGCCTACTTGGAGGCAGGCGAGCCCTGGGACACCAGGGATGCCTATCTCCGTTGGATTGGGACGATGGCCCGAGGCGCCGTGGACCTACGGGTGCATAACGCCATCTACTGCCGGGAGCTAAAGGCCGCCATAGAGCGGTTGGCCCGGATCGGCAATCCCCTAACCCAGCCTGATGGCACTTATTACCGGACAGCGGCATTGGGCATGCCGGGGCCTTACGCCGTAAACTTCAACGGCAAGCACCTGAAACCGCGGCTGGCCAAGGTGGTGCGCGGGCTCGGATGCCAAGTAATGGACAGGGTAGCCACTACCAACCTATTGTGTAACGGCGGAAGGGTCGCAGGGGCCATGGGGTTCCAGATCCGCACTGGGGAGTTCGTCGTCGCCCAGGCTAAGGCCACGGTGGTCACCACAGGGAGGGTGGACCGGCTTTTCGAGAACCCTACGGGGATCCACTTCAACACCTGGCAGTGCCCCTCTGATGTGGGCGCAGCCCAGGCCATGGCCTTTCGGGCCGGAGCTGCTCTGGCCAACATGGAGTACTTGCGGATCACCGTGGTACCCAAAGGTTTCGCTGCCGCGGGCCTAAATGCTCTTACAGGAATGGGCGGCCGGTTTATTAACGCCATGGGGGAGCAATTTATGGCCAGATACGACCCCAGGGGCGATAAGGCGCCCCGCTACAGGCTGGCCCAGGCAGTCATGGAGGAGAACCACGCCGGCCGGGGCCCGGTCTTCATTGATTGCCGGCAATTGACCGCCAAGCAGATGGAGCATCTGTACGCCACGTTGAGCTACGACAAGGATACCCTTCCAGACTTCTTGGCCCAGAAAGGGATAGACCTGGCTAAAGATCCCGTCGAGGTGATGGCCGCCGAGGGTCATCTGGGAGGGCCTGCCGAGGGGGTGGGTTCCGGGTTGGTGATAGATGAGACCTGTGGCTCCACCCTGGAGGGGCTCTTCGCGGCTGGAGACTGCACCAACGCCGCCTCAACCGCCTCTCCTGCCGTCACCAGCGGCTGCGCTGCGGGGAAGGCCGCGGCCGCCTACGCCTTGAAGGCCCAACAGGGGCAGCCATCCAGGGAGCAGGTCGAGGCGGAGCGAGAGTGGGTCGTCGCTCCGTTGCGGCGCAAGGAGGGGATCCTGCCCAGAGAGATGGAGGAGACCGCCGCCCGCATCATGTGGCAGCAAGTGGGCCCGGCACGAACCGAGGCGGGGATGAGGGCCGGCCTGGACAAGCTCTTACGGCTGGAGGCCCATCTAGACCAGCTAAGGGCCAGGGACCTACATGAGCTAATGCGAGCCAATGAAGTCCGCGACCTGCTCTTAATAGGGAAGATCATGGCTACGGCAGCCCTTTACCGGCGGGAGAGTCGATTCGGCATTTACCACCGGCGCCTTGATTGCCCTGAGATGGAGGACGCCTGGAACGGGCAGGTGCGGGTCAAGAACGAGGGAGGCCGGATAGCCGTGTCCTTCTGCCCCCTGTCTGCCGAGGTCCCGGAGCCTTAGTGATCGGCCACAGTGAATCAGTTGCTTTTAGCTAAAGAGGAGGACTGGAGATGCCCCCCAGAATAGATGGCGTCAAATGCAACGGGTGCGGTATTTGCGACGAGCATTGTCCGGTGGATGTGTTGCGCATGGACGAAGGGAGCGGTTTGGCCTTCGCCAAGTATGCGGAGGAGTGCTGGCATTGCGGCGTCTGCCGTCTGGACTGTCCAACTGAGGCGATAGATTTCGTCTTTCCGCCTCAGATGCTGCTCATCTAACTCGGGAGAAGCCATGAAGGAGGTCGGACGGAAACCATCCCGGCGATTGGACCAACGGCTGCCTCTGCGAGACGGATCGCGAGGTATAGGCCATCTATGTGTCGCCGGAGGCTACCAGGTGCGTCGTTCTGCCACGTTACGGCTTTGTCTCCCCCGTCAAAAAGCTTAGAAGGAGGCTCGCTCAAAGTTGGATACCGCGTCAGCCGCAGTGGGAAGCAGGAAAGCAGGCAGTCCGGTCTGGTGGAGCCGATTCGTGCCCACCGGAGAGGAAATGCGCAGGGCAGTTCCTGGCCTGCTGGCAGTAGTCCTGCCCATAGCCATCCTAGCCGAGCTGCTCTTTTACGTGGAGATTCGAAGCAACACGACTTGGTTCGTGGACATCTTCATCGCCGCCGTGCTAGCCCTCATCGTTGCCAACGTCAGGCCTCTGTCCGCCAGATACCAGGCAGGCTTGGAGTTCTCCACCAAGTGGTTCTTGCGGCTCGGCATCATCATCTATGGCCTCAAGTTCACGTATGCTTATCTGGCCACCGCAGGATGGAGGTACCTGGCCCTGGTAGTGCTGTCCGTCGTCGTAGCCATAGGTGTCGCGGCTCTAGTTGGGCGTCTGCTTGGGCTCTCGGCCCACTCCGCAGCCCTGGTGGGAAGTGGCACCGCGATCTGTGGCGTGGCGACCATCATGGCCACCGCCCCTGCTATCAAGGCCAAAGCAGAAGAAACGGCTCTGGCGTTGGGGACCATCCTTATGTGGGGCACACTGGGGCTGCTGGCGTACCCTATTATGGCGACGGTGTATCATGTTAGCCCTGCCCTCTTTGGTAGCTGGACAGGGGCATCGATCCACGATCTGCCCCAAATCATCGCCACGGCAACCCAGGGTGGGGGTCAGGAAGCGTTGCAGGCCGCTCTCTTCGCCAAACTGATCAGGGTGGCTTTCATCGTGGTGATTGTGTTCGCCATGAGCATCATCTTCGCCCTCAGGGAAGCGGGGGTGGAGACCAGCAGGTCCGGAGCCAAGGCCTTCCTTTCCGCCCTAAAGGGTTTCCCTCTGTTTGTCCTGGGCTTCTTCCTGGTGGTGATCCTAAACACCCTCGTCAAGATTCCGTCGGAGGTGGCCGGGCCTCTGGCTACCTGGCCAGCCTCGGTCTTCCCTACTACCCTGGCCGGATTCCTACTGACCCTAGCCATCATTGGCATCTGTGGGCGGGTCACCCGAGAGGCGGTCAGCCGGGCCGGTCCGAAGGCCCTGGCCACGGGCCTGGCTGCGTGGCTGGCACAATCAGCCGTCGTTTTCGTCGCCGCCACAGTCCTGGTGACATGATTTAACCCTGAAGATACGAAGGAGAGCGTGAATATGGACGGAGGGCCACGCAGCAGCTCAGATGGGTTAGAGGTGGTCTGCGATGTTCTGGTGGTGGGAGGAGGCGCCGCCGGCTGTCTGGCGGCCATCGGGGCGCGCCAAAAGGGCGCCGACGTCGTATTGGCCGAAAAAGGTGGCTCAATCACCAGAAGCGGCAATCTGGCCTCGGGAATAGACCATTACATTGCGGTGCTGGGCGAGGCGCCCTGGGATACCCCGGAAGGGTTCCTGGCTAACCTGGAAGAGGTCAATGAGTACCTGGTAGACATGGAGCTGGCCGGGGTCTTTGCCCGGGAGGTGGCCGCCATGGTCCGATACCTTGAGTCTATCGGCGTTCCTTTCCGAGACAAGGAGACGGGACGGTACCGCAGAGTTCCAGGTCTGAGCTCACAGAAGCCCCGTCTGATCAACCTGGAAGGGGCCGACGTTAAGAAACTACTGGCCAGGGAGGTGCACCGCCTGGGGGTCAAGGTTGTGGAGCGAATGGCGGTGCATGACCTTCTGACAAACGGGCAAGAAACGGTGGGAGCTGTAGGGGTAGGCGTGCGCAGCGGCACGTTCCACGTGTTCCGGGCCAAGGCGGTGGTCCTGACCACCGGGGGAGTGGTGCGCCTCTACCCAACCCCGTCCGGACTGACCTTCATGTCCCACCATTGTCCGTACAACACGGGCGACGGACAGGCCATGGCCTTCCGGGCCGGAGCCGAGCTGACCAATATGGAGTTCACTTACTGTTCCATTGTGCCCAAGGACTTCAGTACCGCCGGTATCAGCGGCCTTGTCGGTCTGGGAGCCAGGATCATCAACGCCCTGGGGGAGAGGTACATGGAGAAATACCACCCCTGGGGTGAAAAGGCCCCACGGAATGCGGTGGTATGGGGCACGGTCCAAGAGATTAAGAACGGCCGGGGGCCGTGCTACGTAGACTGCACCCACTTGCCCCCGGAGATCATAGGTTTGATCAAGCTGGGGATCCAGAACGAGAAGGCCACTACCTTGGACTTCCTGGAGGCCAAAGGGATAGACTTGGGCCGGGATCCCCTCGAGTTCGAGCCCCAGGAATTCGACCTGGGGGTGTCCTTCGCCTTCGGCGCTGGAAGCGGCATCCTTATTGATAAGACATGCGCTACTAACATTGAAGGGCTCTTTGCTGCCGGGGACTGCACCCATTTCAGCTTTGGAGCCACCAGCGCCAATACCCTGGGCTACCGGGCAGGGCAGGAGGCGGCGAAATATGCCGGCCTTTGCAGCACGGTTCCCAGTCCAGCAGAGAAGCATCTGGCGGAGCACCGGGACCGGCTTCTGGCGCCCATTAACCGCAAGGAAGGCATTAGCCATCACGAACTGGAAGAGAAGCTGCGGAGGACTATGGCCCGGTACGTGGGCTTCGGCAGAAACGCCAGAGGGTTGGAGACGGCGCTCAAATCCTTACAGACGATGAAAGGAGACCGACAGAAGCTTCTGGCAAGTAATCCCCACGAGTTGCTGCGGTCTCTAGAGTCCCAAAACCTGGTTGATGTGGCTGAGACGGTGGTCACCGCTGCCTTGGAACGGAAGGAAAGCCGGGCTGTGCCCTGCCATTACAGAGCCGACTTCCCGGAACGCGATGATGAGAACTGGAAGAAGTTTCTAGTCATCAAGAAAGAGGACGGCATGACGGGCATCAAATGTAGGTCTACGCTGCACGAGGACGGGAGCGGATAGATGCCTCCAAGAGTCGACGCTACCAAGTGTACAGGTTGTGGCATCTGCGACCTGGTCTGTCCGGGCGACGTGATACACCAATTGGATAAGGAGCTACATCCCTTGGTCAGGTATCCCGAAGAATGCTGGTATTGCGGCAGTTGTCGTGCCGACTGTCCCGAGGAGGCCATAAGCTACGTGTTCCCCGCGGTAATAATCTAGGAGGAGAGAAGGGATGCCTGCAGATGCATTGCGGAACGAGGTCATTGAGGTTGATGTCCTAGTCATCGGCGGTGGCCTAGCGGGTTGCTGGGCGGCCCTGAGGGCGAAGGATCTGGCGGGCAGGGTGCTGCTAGTGGAGAAGGCACGGGTAGGCTCCAGTGGGGCCAGCACCTTTTGCGCCGGGGACATCCTGTGGTGGACACCTCAAGACGACCTGGAGGCGTGGCTCCAGCATTACGCCGAGAGAGGGGGATTCCTCTTGGACCCCGAGTGGTTCGAGCTGCTCTGCCGCAACATCTACGAGCGTGTCCTGGAGATGGATTCCTGGGGCGCACCTTTCGAAAAAGATGAACACGGCGACCTCGTGCGAAAGCAGGGACGGGGGACCGATGCTGCCGTCGTGTTCCCCGGTTACCAGCTTATGAAGTTCATGCGCCGCAAGGTGCTGGAGCGGGGCGCACGCGTCATGGACCGAATATGCGTGACCCGCCTCCTCAAGGAAGGGGACGGTGTCGTAGGTGCCGTAGGGTTCAATACCATTAACGGCCGCTTCTGTACCATTAAAGCTGGCGCCACGGTCATCGCGTCTGGCGGCTGTTGCTGGAAGGGCAACTACTATGGCCTGGACATGATCTGTGGCGAGTCCTTCGCGCTGGCTTATGAGGCTGGAGCGGCCCTTTCCAACATGGAGTATTCCAACACCTTCAACAGTTCCACGCCACGCTTTGACATCTACGGCATGAGCCGCTTTCAACGGCTGGGTGGCAAGTTCACCAATGCCGGAGGGGAGCGTTTCATGGAGAAGTACGACCCAGAGATGAAGGATGGGGCCTACACCCACACCCTGGCTATGGCCATGTACCGGGAGATGAAGGCTGGCAGGGGCCCTGTCTACTTTGACTTGATAGAGATGCCCGAAAAGGACCGGGCCCTCTCCCTCAAGCTGCTGCCCATGCTCTTCAAGCTACTGGAGCGCTCGGGGCTGGACCTGTTCAAGGAAAGGGCGGAATGGATGCCCTCTTTTGTAGGGGCTATGGGCTCGGCCAAGGGTATCAAGCTGACCGATACTGACTGCTCCAGCACCGTGCCGGGATTATACGCTGCCGGCGATGCGGCCTGTCAAGGACTGGTAATTGGTGCCATCATGGGCCCCGGGGCCATAAACCTGACGTGGGCTATCGTTACCGGCTTCCTGGCGGGAGAAGCAGCTGCCCGATTTGCCCAGGAACGGGGGGTTCTGGAACCCGGAACGGCCCAAATTCAGCAAGCTCGCGAATACACGCTGCGTCCCCTGAACAGGAAAAAGGGCGCATCACCGGATGACCTGTACTATGAGCTCCAGAAGATAGTTATTCCTGGGGAGCATAGCATTATCCGTCAGGGAGAAAGGATGCAGCAGGCCTTGGCCAGAGCCCTGGAGATACAGGATGAGGCCGGGCGGCTGCGGGCTCAAGACCCCCACTACCTCGTCAAGTGCCATGAGACCGTGGCCAGCGCGCTCACCACCGAGATGGTCTACCGGAGCGGCTTGCTGAGGACGGAGAGCCGAGGCGGGCACTTCCGGGAGGACTACCCTGAGACAGACAACAAGAACTGGCTAAAGTGGATCACCCTGGAGAAGAGTGTTGGTGGGATGGCTCTTTCCACCCAAGCAGTCCCCTTGCATAAGTACCAGAAGTATGGTATTACACCGCCAAGCACATAGGGAATGGGGAGGCAGAAATGGCCATTGAGAAAGTGGATGAGTTGGTATGCAACGGTTGCAGGATGTGCGTGGAGATCTGTCCCCTGGACGTCCTGCGGATGGACCGTAAGAAGAAGAAGGCGTACATCGCCTATCCCTCGGACTGCCAATCTTGTGTCCTTTGTGAGATGTACTGCGCCGTAGACGCTATATACGTTTCCCCAGAACGGGCCAGGCCCACACCTCTGCCCTACTAGGTCAAATAAGTTTGCAAATGTGGGAAGCTGGACCACCCAAGACTGGGCGGGATCGCCCGGCAGATGAGTAATCCTTCGGCCAGAGGCGAACATGTAAGGGTGGGGGAAGTCCTTGAGGTCAGGTCACCTGGAGTATGGCGTCCGCTGGAGAGCTTTCCCAAAAGGTAGATGACTAAGATGAAGGATACGGTATGTTTGTCACTCAGGCATGTCGCGATGACCTACGCCATGCGCTCGCCCAGCGGGACGGTCGTCGAGTTGGAAGCAGTGCGGGAGATTACTCACGATCTCAGGATGGGAGAATTCGTGACCATCATCGGCCCCAGCGGTTGCGGGAAGTCCACCGTTCTCGAGATAGTCGCTGGTTTGCGGAAAGCCAGCCGGGGCGATGTTTACATCTGGGACCAGCGGATAACCGACCCCCATCCTTCCATCGGCATGGTCTTTCAGGAGGAGTCCACGTTCCCGTGGCGCACCGTGATGGAGAACGTGGAGTTCGGGCTCGAGGTGCGGGGTGTACCCAAGAAGGAGCGGCAGAAGACGTGCCAGCACGTCATCGAGATAGTGGGACTGCACGGGTTCGAGCACAGTCACCCCAACGCCCTTTCTGGCGGTATGAAGCAGCGGGTAGCTATCGCCAGAGCCCTGGCGACGGACCCCGAGATACTGCTGATGGATGAGCCCTTCGGCGCCCTGGACCAGCAGACCCGCCTCTTCATCGGACAGGAGCTGCTGCGCATCTGGGAGGCGACGGGCAAGACCATCCTCTTTGTTACCCATGACATCAACGAGGCCGTTTACCTCTCGGACCGGGTGCTGGTTATGTCCCACCGCCCCAGCGTCGTGAAAGCAGTGGTGGAGGTGGACATACCCCGGCCTCGGGATACCACTACCATCACCCTGGAACGGTTCCATGAGCTGACCAGCGCCCTGTGGGAAATCCTCCGGGAGGAGTCGGAGAAGGCGCTTGGGGTGTATTCGGAGTTACGCTGACGGGCCGATCGGAAACTTGTGAATTTGTGTGATCCTAGCAATGCAAAAATCGCGTAAGGAGGAAAGGTGAGAAGCGAGGACACCAGGTGGCAGCGCCTTATGGAAACCCGAACGAACCGCAGAACCGTCCTTAAACTCGGCGGTGCAATAGGGGGCTTGGTCCTATTGGCGATCCCCTTTTCAGGGTGCCAGCCGTCATCCCCGGCGGCGCCAAAGGCCAAGAAGGAGCTCTTCAGCGGTCAGACGGGCGGCGTAGGCATGTTCTCAGCCACCATCTACGTGCCTTTCTTTGTGGCTGAGAAGAAGGGATACTTCGCCGAAGAAGGGCTGAAGCTGGAGATAACAGAGTTCAAAGGGGGGGCAGACGTCTCCCGGAGCTTGGAGGCTGGCGAACTCAAGTTTGCCAACTTGTCTATAAGCCCCATGGTCAACGCCTCCCTGAAGGGAGCACCCCTTAAGAACATCTGCGGAGTGAACGCCGCCGCCGGCTCCATTGTCTACATCGTCCCGGCCAACTCCCCGATCAAGTCCATTAAGGATATTAAGGGGAAGACCGTCAGCTTCAGCAGCCCTGGCGCACTGACGGACTTCTTCGCTCGCCGGTCTGTGAAGGTAGCCGGATACGCTCCTGCCGACGTAAAGCTAGTCCCACTCGGGACACCGGCCGACTCCTGGACGGCCGCTAAATCTGGGATAATCGACGTGGCCTGGTGCACCGACGGCTTGGCTCAAAAGCTAGTTTTGGAGGGCCAGGCCCGCTTGGCTTGGAGCTCTACCGAGGTTGTTCCTGCCTGGCAAGACACGATAATCACCACGACAGACAGCTTCATACAGCAGAGCCCCGACGTCCTACGTGGCTTTGTGCGGGCCTTGCAGAAGGGGCAGGACGTCATTGGTAGCAGCATCGATGAAGCGGCCAAGCTTTGGTCAGAATCTCCAGGAGTGGAACTGCCCCTCGATTTGGCCAAGGCCCTAATAAAGGCCTATCCCAAGGAGGCTTTCACCACAAAGTTCACTATCGAAGGCATCAAGGTGGCCGAGGAGGGCATGCGAGACCTGGGGTTGACGAAGCCGGACCAGAAGGTCCCCTGGGACAAGCTCATGGATCAACAGTTCTTACCGGACAATATGCGGATAGACATATCTAAGCTGATGTCCTAGCGTCTGGGGTGAGAGCTTTCAGCAACCGGGTAAGACTTGGAGCGTTCAGGGGTTTCCCCGGCTGGTTACTTGGCGCTAGATGGGCCAGGAGGGGCTATTCCCCGGAAGAGGGGCCTGATAGTGCATTAGCAATCGGCAGTTCAGGAGAGGCAGAGATACCAGAGAGATAAAATAGGAGGAGCACTGTGGAAGCTGCCCGGAGCATCAGCACACGCATAGATAGGAGGTCCTTCCTCAAGATGGGCGGAGCCTTAGGAGGGTCCCTGGTTGGCTTGTCCTTGCTCGGCTGCCAGCCAGCGGCGCCGGCGCCACCCACGGCTAAGAAGGAAGCCGTTACGGCCAAGTCGGGAGGGACGGCCCTGTATAATGAGGTTGGGTGGCTGCCTTTCTTCGTGGGTGAGAAGAAGGGCTACTTCGCTGAGGTGGGGATCAAGCACGATTTCATCGAGTTCAAGGGTGGAGCGGAGAGCTCGCGGGCCCTGGAGGTCGGCGAAACCCACTACAACGTCCTGGCCATAAGTCCCACAGTCAATGCCTATGTGAAGGGGGCGCCTTTCCGCATCATCGCCAGCACCCGGCAAGCGGCCGGGTCTATCCTGTACGTCGTCCCGCCAGCTTCCCCCATAAAGTCCCTCAAGGACATCAGGGGCAAGAGCGTCAGCTTCAGCAGCCCGGGAGCCCTGACTGACTTCTTCGCTCGCGCCTCGGTGAAGGCAGGCGGCTATGCTCCTGCTGATGTGAAGCTGGTACCGGTGGGGGCCGGCGCTGATTCCTGGATCGGAGCCAGGTCGGGGATAATCGACGTGGCCTGGGTGCCTGAAGGGCTGGGCCGGACCCTGGAGTTCAAGGGGGAAGCCCGAGTGGTCTGGAGCTCGTTGGACGTAGTCAAGGACTGGCAGGACCTGGTCGTTACCACTAACGAGAACGTGACCCGATCCCAGCCGGAAGTGCTGCGGGGGCTATGCGCTGGCCTCCAGCGGGCCCATGACTTCATAGCCGCCAACGCGCGGGAGGCGGCCAAGATCTGGGTAGAGTACGCCCCGGACGTGGACCCCAAGGTGGCCGATAATATCATCCAGGCCCTGCCCAGGAGCAACTGGACGGCCAAGCTTTCCCCAGAGGGGATAAAGGTCGCCGAAGAGGGGATGCGGGAGATGGGCCTGGTCAAAGAACGGGTGCCCTGGGACAAGATCATAGACCAACAGTTCCTTCCGGAGAACCTCCGCATAGACATATCGAAGCTCACGGCATAACGCCAAGCTGAGGTTGGAATGACACCAACAAGTTCTTGGAATGTTCTAGAGCAGCGGCTCCCGTCCATCGTGCAGGTACTGCTGATAGCTGCCTTCCTGACCCTGATAGAGTATGTGGGCCAGGCCAGGCTGATCTCCCGCACTACCATGGTCCCCTTCACAGAGATGGTGGCTACGCTGTGGCAGCTCGTAACCGACGGGGAGGTGCTGCCCAATGTCTTTCGCACAGTCATCGAGGCATTGGGCAGCTTTGTCCTGGCCATGAGTGTGGGCATACCTCTCGGGTTTCTCTTCTGGCGCTTTTCCGGCCTGGGCAAGGTGATGGAGCCTTATCTGGTGTCCATGTACGCCATGCCCACGGTCATGTTCTACCCCGCGCTGCTGATCCTCTTCGGCCTGGGGCCGGTCCCCATTATCTGTATCGCGGTAGTTGCGGCCATCGTACCCGTGATCCTGAATACCACTCTGGGACTAGCGCAGATGCCGGAGGTCTACTTCAAGGTAGCCCGCACCGCCGGGGCCAGCCCGTGGCAGACCTTCTCCAAGGTCATGGCCCCTGCTGCTTCCCCCTTCATCTTCACGGGCTTGCGGATAAGCGCCATCTATTCCTTGACCGTGACGATAGGTATGGAATTCATCTTGAGTGACCAGGGCCTGGGCTACGCCGTAAGGATCTTCTACGAGTTCTTCTCCACAGGGGAGATGTACGCCTATATCATGCTGAACCTGACTATCGCGGTGGCCCTCAACTTCTTCTTATTCCGGGGAGAGGCAGCAATGCGAAGGGAGCGGGTGTGAAGCCTGCCAACGAGGAACTACAGGAGACGCTGGCGGTTGAGAGACAAGGGAGCATCCACCGGGACACATTAGCCTCGCTCAAGAGGTTAAGCATACCTGCCGGCAGCGCCCTCGTGGCGGCTCTGGCCTTTCTCTTGTGGCAAGTGGCCTCTAATTACCTCTTCGTCGTGGCCGCCCCTGGCGCCGCTATCTCCGTCCTGGTCTCCGGGTTTACTCAGGGCTGGATAATCCCTCACGCCCAAGCCACTTTTGGGTCTGCGATGGTGGGCTTTGGACTGGCGATACTCTTGGGCGTAGGATGGGGAATCTTCCTTGGCGTCAGCACCTTCTGGCGCTCTGTCTGGGAGCCCCTACTCCTTTCCGCTTATGCGGTTCCCAAGCTCATTCTCTTCCCGATCTTCCTCATCTTCTTCGGCATTGGCTTCCAGGCCCAGGTAGCTATGGCCTTTATACATGCCGTCTTCCCCTTGATCATTCTCACTACCACTGGGGTAAGGGAGATCAACCCAGTCTTCGTCAAGGTCGGCCGCTCCTACAACGTGGGCCTGGCAGATTTCCTGACCAAGATATATCTCCCAGCCATAGCCCTGCCGCTGGTGGTGGCCCTCCGCATGGGATTCAGCCTGTCTATCATAGGCGTCGTCCTGGCGGAGCTCTTTGCCTCCAGGATGGGTCTGGGGCGCGTGGTGATGCAGTCCTATAGTATGCTTAATATCCCCCGCATGTACTCGGTTATCCTGTTGTTGTTCCTGGTGGCATTCGTTGGGAACGTCTTCCTCTGGGTGGTCGAGAAGAGGCTAAGAGGAGTGATCAAGTAGTAAGGTTGGGAACCCCCGCCTGCCAGGGAATACTGGCAAGAGGTCTGGCGGGCGACGTTTGATAGAAGGGATAGTAGAGACGATGTCAGGAGTGTCCCCTACAGAAGTGGTCGAGACCGAGGTTCTTGTGGTAGGTGGAGGGCTCACAGGGATGTACGCGGCTATCAGGGCCCGCGAATCTGGGCTGAAGGTGTTGGTGGTCGACAAGGCTACCGCTGGCAAGAGCGGCTGCGTGGCCTTTGCCGGGGGCGATATCTCCCTAGTGACTCCGGAAGATGACTTCGATGCGCTCATGGAAAAGTATATGGCAAATGGAGATGGATTGGTCGATCAGGAGTGGCTGGAGTTCGCTCTTCGGGAGACGGGCGACCGTGTCAGGGAACTGGAGGCCTGGGGCGTGCCTTTCGAGAGGGACGAGACGGGCGGATTTGCCCGACACGCGGGACGCGGAGGCGGGGCTCTTGCTGTGGTTTTCCCCGGCTATAAGCTACTGGACCAGGTGAAGAGCGTATGCCGGGCCGGGGGGGTGCAGTTCACCAACAAGGTCATGGTCAATGACCTTGTGACCCAAGACGGAAGGGCTTGCGGCGCCGTTGGCTTTGCGGTAGAGACGGCCGTCCCCTGTTTCTTCAAGGCCAGGGCTATCGTTCTGGTCCCAGGCCCGTGCAGCTTCAAGGCGACTTATATTGGCCACCGCATGTCCACCGGTGATGGGATCGCCGCAGCGTACCGGCACGGGGCTGAGGTCATGGGCATGGAGTTCGCCGTGGGCCACAACACCGGCCCCCGCCACTATGATATCTCCGGCCTGGCCCGCTTCGTGGCCATGGGGGCCAAGTTCGTCAATGCCCAGGGTGAGGCCTTTATGGAGCGTTACGACCCGGTCCTGAAGGACAAGACCAACTGGGGCACCCTGGCTCGGGCTATGGCCCTGGAGGTCAGGGCTGAGAGAGGCCCCATCTACTTTGACCTGACCTCGATTAGCGCCAAGGACTACGACCTGTCCCGCCGGATCCTTCCCCATACCTTCCGTACACTGGACCGGGCGGGCCTCGACCTCCGCAGGGATCGAATCGAGTGGATAGCCTGTTTCCAGGGGAATCAGGGAGGGCCTGCGGGCCTCGTGACAGGACGGGACTTCTCCACCAGCATTCCTGGCCTCTTTACGGGGGGCGACACCGGGGCACACCCGTGGTATGGGGCTCAGGCCGGGTATCACGGCATCAACTTGGCATGGTGCTGCATCTCCGGCCACCACAGCGGCGTGGCCGCGGCGCGGTACGCGCGGGACGTGGGAGAAGTGGAGCCGGATGAGGGTGTGGTCCAGGAGGCTGTTATGGGTACCCTGGCACCCTTGAACCGGCGCGGCGGGAAGTGCGCTGACGAGGTAATCCTGGCCATTCAGGAGGCTCTAATTCCTTCCGATGTGGTAATCCTGAAACATAAAGAACGGCTTGGAATAGCTCTTCAGCGAATCCAGAGGCTCAGGGAGGATGCGGAACATGATATTAGTGCAGCCGATGGCCACGAGCTGGTAAAGGCCCACGAAGCGGCCAACATGGCCCTCATCGGTGAGATGATCTTGCGGGCCTCTTTGGCCCGCACCGAGAGCCGCGGGACCCATTTCCGAGAGGATTACCCGCATCGGGATGACCAGAACTGGCTGAAATGGCTCTTTCTGAAACAAGAGAGGGGCGAGATGAAAATGTGGACTGTGCCCGTTCCCACGGGACGAAACAGCCCCAAGGGGGCGTGACAAGGTGGCAGTGCACTCTATTGACGAAGGTCTCTGTACTGGCTGTGGCATATGCGTAGCTTCGTGTCCCATGGATGTCATAAGAATGGACCAGGGCAAGAGCAAGGCCGTTGTGAAATATGTCCAGGACTGCATGGTCTGCTTCAATTGCGAGAGGGACTGCCCGGAGGAAGGCGCAATATATGTATCTCCGGAGAGGGCGGGGTATATTCCCATGCCTTGGTAACTTGAGCGAGTTGACGGGCGTCCGCCCTTGCACAGCGCTCATAGGCCCCCCAATTCCCGCCCTCCAGCTTCATGGTTATGCGGTGCACACCGGGGGGTATTGAACATTGCTTTGAGAGCAACAAGGCCTCCGGGATGGGCAGAGGCTAAGGGCTATTACGTTTGTGAAAACTAGAAACAAGGAGGCTACGTTGGACACCGAACACAATACATCGCTGGGTCGGAGAATGAGCCGCAAAGGCTTCCTGAAAGGGCTGGCGGCCACCGGTGCCCTGGCGGCGGGCTGGTCGATCGTGGGCTGTCAACCCCAGGCGGCCGCGCCTTCCACGGCTAAGGGCACAAGCCGCACGGCTTTTGAAGCTGAAACCGGTGGCACCAGCGTCTATACGTCGGTGGTCTGGATACCATTCTTTGTCGGCGAGAAGCTGGGCTATTTTGCTGAGGAGGGCATAAAGCAAAGTTTTACCGATTTCAAAGGGGGTGGTGATGCAGTACGAGGTCTGGCTACCGGGGCCATCCAATATATGGGCACCGGCATACCGCCCCTCGCCAACGCCTTTGTGAAGGGGGAAACGGTGAAGATCATTGCCGGGGCATGGGGGGTAGCACAGATTCTGGCCTGGATTGTTCCTAAGGACTCACCCATTAAGGGCATCAAAGACATAAAAGGAAAGAAGGTCAGCATCAGCACCCCGGGATCTCTCACCGACTTCTTCGCCCGCAGAGCGGTCAAAGCGGCAGGCCTAACTCCCCAGGAAGTCCAGCTCATCCCGGTGGGTTCCGACGCCGACTCATGGACAGCGGCTAAGACGGGGATTATCGATGTGGCCTGGAGCACTGACGTACTTGGTTACAAACTGATTCGTCAGAACGAAGCGAGGATCTTGTGGTTTACCCGGGAGCTTGTTCCCGCTTGGGAAGACTTCGTCATAGCCAGCACGGATAGGTTCATCCAAGAGCGCCCCGATGTCTTGAAGGGCTTCGTGCGGGCCTACCAGAAGAGCCTGGACTTCGTGGCCAAGGACAGGGAGGCCGCCGCCAAGATCTGGGTAGAGTACGCGACGGAAATACCCATCGAGATAGCAAATCTGGTGTTGAAGGATGTCCCAAATGAGGCCCTGACCACGAAGCTATCTTCTGCAGGGCTGCGGGTCGCCGATGAGGGGATGGTCGAGATAGGGATGACCAAAGAGCCTATCCCCTGGGACAAATTCATTGACCAGCAGTTTATGCCGGAGAATCTACGGATAGATATCTCCAAACGATGACCCGAGGGTAATCCGACAACATGGAGGCGATTAAGTGATAAGGAGTATCTCCGATAGATGCAACGGCTGCGGCATCTGCGTTCTGGCCTGCCGCAAGGACATTCTCCAGATGAGAAAAGAAGCCACTAAGAAAGATTTGGCCTACTGCACCGATGCCGGAGAATGTGTGGTGTGTTATGTGTGCAGAGACTTGTGCCCAGTGGACGCCATTGTAGTAACCGCAGAGATACCGGTAGAAGCCTTCCGCAAACACCTTCCCGAGTTCGCCCGCTTGGGCGCCATGCCATAGGGTTGAGGATCGCGGTAGCAGGATAAGCGGCGCGACAGAATTACAGCGGCAGGGTAAGAGCTGCCCCTTGCTGCATTCGTCGTGCCGAAGCCAAGAGAGGGAGCAAAAGCAGGCATCATGGAGAAACGAGTAATTGTCCTAGGCGCCGGAGCCGCGGGGCTGACGGCTGCCATCGCCTCCGCCCAGGGTGGGGTCGAGACAGTTGTTCTGGAGAAAGCCCCCGACTTACAGAATACGAACACCGCCCGCTCGGGCGGAGCCATCTCAATAGCCATGGAATGGGAACGGGACCCTAAGCGCCCCCGTTTGACGGTAGAGGAAAAGGTAAGGGAGGCGATGGACGCCAGCGATGGCAGATGTGACCCGGCCCTTGTAAGGGCCTGGGCGGAGAACATCGATGCCACGGTGGCCTGGATGAAAGAGTCCGGGATGAAGTGGGGCAAGCCCATCGGCCCCGGCATACCCCCCGAGTTGGGCGTCTTTGCCCTGGGAGGAGGGGCCGGCTTGAACAAGCAACTCCTCTCCGTGGCGGAGAAGAACGGGTGTAAGGTACTTTTCAATGTGCGCGGGGAAAAGCTCCTTACCGATTCGCAGGGTGGGGTGACAGGAGTAAGGACTAGAACTCCCCGGGGCATGGAGGATTTCGCCGCAGGGTCAGTGGTCCTCGCTACCAGCGGCTTTCAGGCCAACCAGGAGATGCTACTGAAATACTTCGGCCCTAAAGTTGGGCCCAGATTCGCTTACGAGGTGCGCTTGACGGGTTCGCCCTTCTCCACCGGTGACGGGCATATCATGGCCCAAGAGGTGGGAGCTAAATTGGTAGGCATGGACCAATGCCATGGACGCAATATCGATAGCTCCTGGGTGCCTGGTTCGCCCTGCTTATTGGGTCCCTACAGGGTACTCCAGTATCCGCTAGTACACTACGCCATCTGGTTGAACAAAAAAGGCCGCAGATTTATGGACGAGGGCATCTGTAGCGACACTGCCGCCAATGCTATTCTCGTGCAGCCCGAGAGCGAAGTGGCTTACCTCTTCGATGAGGGTATCAAGGCGCTGAGGCCCAGACTGGTGGAGGAATTTCGCCCCCCTGAAGTCTTAATCAAGGCCAATACCCTTGGGGAAATAGCCCAAAGAATCGGAGTGCCCCCGGATCAGCTTAGAAATACCGTGGACGAGTACAATAAGGCCATAGATGAGGGTAAGGCTGACCGCCTGGATGCGCCCAAGCGGGCCTTTACCAAAAAGATAGAAAACCCGCCTTTCTACGCGGTCTACCCCGTCTGGTTCGGCCTAAACTGCACTTTGGGGGGGCCCCATATTAATCCCCAGGCCCAGGTACAAGACAGGGATGATATCCCCATACCCGGACTCTTTGCCGCTGGCGAGATGATCGGGGGGTTCTATTCTGGAAAGTATTACACCACGGAAGGAGGGGCCAGTTACTATCGTGGCAACTACCAAGTGACTTGTACTGCCCTATCCATGTGCGTGGTTTTTGGCCGTATCGCCGGCATAAGCGCAGCCCGATGGTGCAAGGGAACGTAGGACGAGCACGAACATTTGGGAGCTATCCACTGGGAAGCGAACCCTGGCTAGATTCAAGACGGACTGAATGATTATGAGCGACCACGGAGGTATGCAGATGTCGAAGCGCCAAAGCAAAGTTGCGGATGTAGTCATTGCCGGGTACGGCCTCTCGGGAGGCGTGGCGGCCATAGTGGCCCACGACCTGGGGGCCAAGGTGCTGATGCTGGAAAAAGCGAAATATCCCGGGGGCTGCTCCATCCTCTCGGGTGGACAAATAAAATGCGTAAGGGACGTGGAGGGAGCGGTCCGCTATTTCAAGGAGATGTCGGGCGGCAGGATTGACGATGAGCTCGTAGTGGCCTTCGCAGAAGGACTGGCCGGCAACGAGGCCTTCTTGCGAGACTTGGCAAAGGTGAACGGCGCCCGCCTTTCTACCGCTACCCGGCGGCAGGGTATTGTTCCCGGCAGCGGCGTATATCCATACCCGGGCCACGACAGCCTGTACTCGATCAGGGTGGCCTCTATCCCCGATTTCAGCGGTTTTCCCTGGGTGGTGACTGCTCTGCCTGCGGGGACTGCCATCATGAAGCTGATTATGGACAATATGGAATCCCGGGGCATCGAGGTCCTCTTCCAGACCCCAGCGAAGCGGCTGGTGGCCGACGCCCAGGGCGCCTTAACTGGGTTGATCGCCGAAACGGGCGATGGCGAGATGGAGATCATAGCTCGCAGGGCGGTCATCCTGGCAACCGGTGGCTTTGAACAGAACGACTGGATGCGGAAGCAGTCGCTTCAAGGCGTGCCATTCTACTCTATGGCGCCCTTCACCCACACTGGGGATGGCATTACCATGGCTCAGAAGATGGGAGCTGCCGTCTGGCATATGTGGCACATCCACGGTTCCTACGGCTTCAAATTCCCTGAGCACAGGATAGCCTTCCGGCACCCGTTCGGTGGTTGCCGCAACCCTAATCGTAAGATGCCCTGGATCGTGGTGGACAGGTTTGGCTCCCGCTATATGGATGAATACCCCCCTGCTCCCCAGGATATCGCCCATCGCCCCATGGAGATCTTCAATCCCGACCTGCCTGGGTACCCCCGCATTCCGTCCTACATCGTCTTCGATGAAGATGGGCGGCTCCGGGGGCCTGTGGCGCATCCACTGGCCTTCGAAGGGGAGATATACAAATGGAGCAAGGACAACAGCGAGGAGATCGAGAAGGGGTGGATCCTGACTGCGCCGACCCTCGGGGAGCTGGCCCAGAAGATTAGAGGCGTTCCCGAGAACGGGGACTTGATGGATGAGACGAAGCTGGAATCGGCCAGTGCTCAGTGGAACGAGATCGTTCGGGTCGGGAAGGACCCTCTTGGCAGGCCACGCGGCACCATGTTGCCAATCAAGACTCCCCCCTTCTATGCCGCCCAGGTTTGGCCTGTTATAACTAACACCCAAGGCGGGCCCGTGCACAATCCGCACCAGCGGGTGATGGATTCCTTCGGGCAACCTATTCCGGGGCTCTATGCCACTGGAGAGCTGGGGTCTTTCTTCGGCCACCTGTATGAACTGGAGGGGAATCTGGGAGAATGCGTCTCCTCCGGGCGCATAGCTGGGGAGAGAGCGGCTCGGGAAACGCCTCGTAACTAAGTGGCAAGAGGGTCGATTCTCAATGACGGTGGGCGACAGCCAAGCTACTTCTGGGTAATAGCCTCCCTGGGCCTCCTGCTCAGCTTGGCCCAGGCTCCTGCCCTTAACTCAGTCCTTTCTGTCTTCGTCAAGCCCATGGGTGAGGAGCTTGGCTGGACCAGGGGGACAATATCCGGCGTGGCTACGTTAGGCGCCATTGCCTCCGGGCTCTTGGGATTGGTAGCAGGACCCCTTATGGACCGGAGGGGGATGAGGCTGTTGACGGTCTTCGGCGTTCTCGTGCTAGGAGTGAGCCTAGCCGGGCTGAGCCAGGTCAACGAAGTTTGGAGCTTCTACGCTTTGCATAGCCTTGCACGGGTCGGTGCCATAGGAATCGTTGGAGTGGCAGTGACCGTCGCAGTGTCTAATTGGTTCATCAAGTCGAGAGGACGGGTCATGGGGCTGGCGTTTCTAGGCAACCGCCTGGGAGGGGCCGTCTTCCCGATTGTGGCTCTGTATCTCATTGTGTATCAAGGTTGGCGTTTCGCCTGGTTAACGCTGGGTGCCCTGGTCGCGCTGCTGGCGGTACCTTCCTTTCTTTATCTGCGGCGCCGTCCCGAAGACATCGGGCTGTTGCCCGATGGTTTGGCCACCCGAGAGGGGGTAGGCCAACCTAGTGGAGGCCAGGGGGGTGGCGAGAAGGGTGCAGAGCCTAATTGGACCCTGAGATCGGCGGTGAAGACTCCAACTCTGTGGCTGCTGGCGCTGGCATCCTCTCAAGCCTATTTAGTCATGGGATCCCTCAACTTACATCAGGTTCCGTATATGACCGATGTAGGGATCCCCGCCACTCTGGCCGTAGGCGCGCTAACTGTCACGGCCCTTTCCTCTGGTGGAGGAGGCTTCCTGTGGGGAATGCTGGCTGAAAGAATACATGTGAGATACGCTCTAGCTGGGGCTTTCGTGCTTGAAGCCTTCAGCATGATTCTCCTAATCTTGGTGAGGACACCGACTTATGCTTACGGCTATGCCGTCTTGGGAGGAATGGCGATAGGAGGGACGATTTCGTTAAGTGGGATCGTTTGGGCTGAGTATTTCGGGCGGAATTCAGTGGGAGCCATCCAGGGATTGATCTTACCGATGCAGATGTTTGCTAACGCTTCTGGTCCTTTCGTATCGGGCTGGGCTTATGACTTGACCGGAGAATACACGAGGGTCTTTACTGCCTTTGCCGTAGCCTGTATACTGGCTGCCCTCTTTGCCCTCCTGGCTAGGCCGAGAAAAATCCCTACGGGGGTGGTCCAAGCTATGACGTAAACACCGTTGCCGGTGGGTAGAGCCGACGCATCACCTCGGCGAGGATACTCTCATCAAGCATACCTGTTCCGAACACTATGGTACTTGGCGGGAGTGCGTGGGAGTCGAACCCACCCCCCGACGCGTGACGCCGGGGCAACGGTTTTGAAGTTCGCGCCGTCTTACCGCAGAGCACCGCCAAGCCCCGCCCTGAACGCAAAATCGGGCTTGTTATTCCGCCCAGACCCGCCTCGTTCTCCCGTCACCCGCCGGTTTTGCCGTCGGTTTTGCCGTCAAGAGACCGTGGGGTCAGTTGGGCTTTCTTGGCTCGTGGCGAGGCATGGGAGCGATGGAGCGAAGGCAGGAGGAACCGTTGGCCAGCGGGGGCGAGAGGCGTCGTCCCGACGGTAGGCATACCATACTTTTTTGCCGAAGGGAGTAAGCAATGGGTGGGGATCCCATGCCACGGCCCGAAGGTCTCGCAGAAATCCAGCCCATCTCTCGGTGGACTCCCGGTGCCCTGGAACTACCGACAAGACTATTTTCCTCCCGTCGCTAAGCTCCCGATGGCTACTAGCCCAACTTCCGCAGTTAGGGCGAACAAATAAGCGTTTTTGAACGTAAGCAGGGGCGAGGTGGGGCAAAAGTCTGGGCTACATTTTGTGAAGTTGGATTTGCCGGGGTAGGCAAAGCATGCGTGGGCTTAACGGCCCTTGGTCCGTCTACTGCCGGCGAGAGAATCTTAACTCGTCACCGAGAAGCGGCAACTTGTATCCCCCATGCCTAGACAGGCAACCTCCCGAGCACAGGCTGGAGCGCCGAAAACCGCCTCTCCAACCGCGGCCAGGACGCCACGCAACATGTGGCATTGGGGCTCCCGGCCGCTGGACGACTGAGCGAAGACTGAATTCTTAACTTCTATGGTCATGGTCTTTTCGGCAACGTCCAGGGATAGGAGTTCCATCCTTCCCCAACCCAGTTGCGTCCCCGTCCTGATCAGGTACGGAAGCAAGGCTTCGCCGGTCAATCCTAATTGTGTGCTGTAAGACTTTAGGGACCGCGAGACGCCGGTA
>Ga0082335_1001969_pt1 | contig 40383 bp, 36 predicted proteins | sample Subgrocontami58m_FD_72375 | JGI IMG/M metagenome (GOLD analysis project Ga0082335, IMG submission 72375) | Subsurface groundwater microbial communities from S. Glens Falls, New York, USA - GMW37 contaminated, 5.8 m (SPADES assembly) (version 2) ...
GCCGCCATGGCGCAGGCGTAAGGGATAACGAAAGATACGAAGCCAAGATAAAGCATGGGCGGATGAATGACCATGCCCGGGTGGCGCAGAAGCGGATTCAATCCCTGCCCATCCTGCGGCGTGAACAAAGTCGCATTTGCGATCGGCGCGAACATGCCAGGTTGAACGTTTCCGTCAACGAGCCAGAAGCGTGCGAAAGGATTTTCGAAAAAGACAGACATGCCGAGGAAGAATGTGAGCGTGATGGCTGTCACCACAATTACCCAGGGCAGGAACTCAATATCACGATCCCATTTTCGCAAGGTGACTGCGGAGGTGAAGACCGCCAGAAGCCAGGACCAAAATACGAGCGAACCGGCTTGACCGCCCCACCAGGCTGTAATTTTGAGATAAGTTGGCATACTGCGGCTGGTCACTTCATAGACGAAAGCGACTTCAAAGTGATTGTTTATCAGCAGGTAGATCAGCACTGCCGCTGAAAGAGAAATTAGCGGGAAGGTCAGCAGCATGGCACGCCGCGCACTTTCCACCAGCGCAGGGGATTTGTTGGCCGCGCCATAAACCGCCGTAACGCCGCTATAGATCGCGACAATAAAACTTACCACTAAAACGCCATATCCAAATTCTGCAAACATAACAATGCTCCAAAGGCTCTAGCCGCCGTCCTCGGCGGCGGGGACGCCGCGAGAGCATTGGCTTGAATGGAAATAAAACCTGATAGGCAATAACCAATCCAGCAGGTTGTTTTTTTAATTGGTTGCGGCTTGTTCTGGAACCGCTTCTTCATACCGAGTGGGGCATTTGAGCAAAAGTTCATCGGCATGGAAGATGCCATCCGCGCCGATCCTGCCTGTCATGATGGCTTGCGCCTCACCGCGCAGTAAATCTGGTTTGGGACCCACGTAAACGACAGACACACGCTGACGGGATGGATCATTCACGGCTTGATAAAGCACTTCAGCCAGACCGCCTTGCGCTTCAATTTCATTATTATCGCCAGAGACATGCGCGATCTCAAATGTAAGATTAAGCGTCTCTGCATCATATTGGATCGTGTCACCGATTACCGCTCCGGAAAGACGCAGGCTTTTTCCAACGGCTGAAGCGCCGTCCGCTTTTAACTCATCCACAGTCATGAAATATTCTGCGCTTGCCTGGGTTGATGAAGCGATAAGATAGACAACAGCCGCCAAAATAAGGCCTCCGCCGATAAAGAATTTGTTCATCTTCATGCGTTCCTCCAAAAAAGTGTGTCGAGATGATATTGGGTTACAAAGTGTCAAATGTTACTAACAATATCCATTTTACATGACGACATTAAATGACGCTGAGTTTTGCGGGTGGATGGATGTCACTAAAATCTCCTGAATTTATTCAATTTGCAATATGATGGTTGTCGAGCTGGCCGAGACACGCTTTTCTTTTGGTGATATAGTTGCCCGCATTGACAGAGAGTTTTTTGATGCGAACCCAATTGACTATTCTCACTTTAGTGTTGACCGGAATTATATCCACGCTGGCATTTCAAAGTGTTTCTGCCCAACCGTCTTTTATTCCCGTGGAAGCGCGCATTTCGAATGCAAATCTACTGGCTGCTCCAACACCTGCTCAGCCGCCGGCACAACCCAATCCAGGCGGACCGCCGCTCAGCTTAACCATTTCCATGCTATGCTTTTGCCTGATGTTGTTATTGATTATCGGGGTGTTTGTCGTGGGGGTTGTTGTCCGTAATCAAAACTCTAAAGATCATATGAAGGATGGGCTGTAAAACCGCTTCTTTGATGCACAGAACATCAGCTATGGATTGGCTTGCCCGATAAATTCCACCGCCTCAATCGCAGACCCGAGACTTGCTATTGAAAAATTGAAGTTGATACTCGCCCCCGGCTGGATCGCTCCGCCCTCCCAGCGTTTGATTCCAACGACCTGGCCATCCTTATCAAAAGCCACCGCCGCAACCCAAACCGTGGTTGCGGCCCGTGATTCTGCGGGCAGGAAAATTTGTCCGCTGAGTTGCGCGGTTTTGCCATCCCAGTTAATTTGGGAGATGGTGTTGTTTAGCGTTGCAGGAAGATAACGAGCAGTATTAGGATTTAATTGAAGCGCGCTCAGCAATTGCACTTGTGGATTGATACTCAACGCGGCAGATGTAATTGGAAAGAACACATATACCGGCAGGGATGAATTTGGCGGGAGAATGTCTAACAACATGAATGCGGTTTGACTTGCGATTAGGTCATTATTTTGATCCATCAACGTAATTTGCGCGGAGACGTTTTCAAGAATATCAGGCGTGTTATTTTGAATCAGCGCAAAACACCATAAGCCATTGTCCGCTGAGGGGTGGCAGACTGTTTGGGTGATGGGAGCAGGCACGGGCGTGAGAGTTGAGACCTCTGTTTTTGTGGAGGAATTGTCCGGGATGAGAAGCGTCATCCCGATGGACATGCTGTTCGGTTTGACATCAGGATTTGCCGCTCGAAGGTCATCCGGCGGGATTTTGAATTTCTCTGCGATCGTGCTGAGTGTATCCCCGGCTTCAATGATATAGATAGATGCTGTCGCGGATGGCAGCGGTGTCTGTGCAATCACGATCACATTAGGTGCGGATGTGAGGCTGGGCGTGGAGGTGATGTACGCTTCGAGTGAAATTTCGATGGCGCTTTGTATGGGGGTGGGCGCACAGGCAGTTATCAGAAATATACAAGTCAATATAAGATTACGCATTAGGTGATTATAATCAGTAAGGTGTAACTCTGGAGTCGGACAGCAAGCTGTCCGACTCCAGAATTGAACAAAATTCTCTGGAGGCATCATGAAATACCGCCATTTAGGCAAGACTGGAATTCAAGTAAGCGAGTTATCTTTTGGGTCATGGGTCACATTCCATAACCAGGTGGATGTAAAACTGGCCGTGAATATGATGTCTGCGGCGTATGAGGCCGGCGTGAACTTTTTCGATAACGCCGAAGTCTACGCGGGCGGCAAGTCTGAAAAGGTGATGGGCGAGGCGCTTAAGCAGTTAAAGTGGCGCCGCGGAAGTTTTTTGATCTCCACAAAATTCTATTGGGGTCTGAACAATGGGATCAATGAGAAAAATACACTTAATCGTAAGCGTCTCATTGAAGGTATCCACGCTTCGCTTGAACGCCTGCAATTGGATTATGTGGATTTGATCTACTGTCACCGCCACGACCCAACGACTCCTATAGAAGAGACCGTCTGGGCAATGCACAATATCATTGAATGGGGTCAAGCCCTGTATTGGGGGACATCTGAATGGGCGGCTTCTGAAATTATCCAGGCCATCGAAATTGCTGAGCGTCATCACCTGCACAAGCCGGTGATGGAACAGCCGCAATACAACATGTTTGAGCGTAAGCGCATGGAAGGCGATTACACCCGTTTCTACAAAGAATATAACTATGGTTCAACGATCTGGAGTCCGCTGGCTTCGGGCTTGCTTTCCGGAAAATATAATAAAGGTATTCCGAAGGATAGCCGCGGCGCACTGAAAGGTTATGAATGGCTTAAGGATAAATTGACGGACGAACAAAAACTCGTTAAGGTCGCCGCGTTGGAGCCGATTGCAAAAGAACTCGGATGCACTCTTTCACAACTTGCGCTGGCCTGGTGTTTGAAGAATCCATTCGTGAGTACGGTTATTACTGGCGCAAGCCGTGTGGAGCAAGTGCATGAAAATATGAAAGCCTCTGAGGTAGTGGATAAGCTCACTCCAGAGATTATGGCCACGATTGACATGATCTTTGAGGTGAAAAAGGAAGTGGACGACGATTAAACAATGTAGGCACGCCGCCGCCGCCGTGTCCCTACTACATTTTATACCTTTGTAAAATAATTTTCTTCCACCTGCTGCCAGGGCTCATCGCGCAATTTCATATATTTCGTCAACGATGGATGCACGCGGGAAATTTCCTCGTGCATTTTTTGCGCCACCCTTCGGATCGAATAATGTGCGTTTGCCGCCGTGCGTAATTGACAGAAGGCAAAGGCTTCGCGTAAATTGAATTGAGCCAGCACGCGGCGGTTGAATCCATTGGGGACAATATATTGTGCGACATCAGGATTGAAAGCATATAACTTTTCATACATCTTCATCGCGGATTGCATCGCCGCTTCATACCTTGACCTGAAGCCTGATTCTGTTACGAGAAGCGGGATCGTGTACCCAAGCCGCGTGGAAAGTCTTTGCGGCGTCTGGGTCATCATGCGGTGACGCTTGAACTCGGCATACGCGCCCTGATCCATGACGAGGTCGAAGGTATAGTTACAATATTCCAGTTCACGCATGGGCACATCGAATTTACCTAATTTTACAAGGATTGTATCTGCGAGGGCGGCGCGTTCTTTTTTCTTCAGCGATTTGACATAGGCGAATGCATCCGTAAAGGGCATTTCATGGAAGCGATACAAAGCAGCGGCGAGAACTTTCTTTTCCCCGTCTTTGTCATGGTCAATTAAGTTACACCAATCCGATTGACGATTGCCGATTTCCAAATTACCGATCTCCAATTCCCCAATCTCCTTGAATGTCTCAACCCAATAAGGAACAACATCCGCATACTTGACCAAAGTTGGTGTTTCAGATTTTGCCACTTCCTTTGTTTTTTCGCCGATCTGACGAACTTCGCCGAGCCGATGTGAGAGCATCTTGCGGATCATCATTTCGATCACGCGCGCGTTGGCTGTCACGCCTACGTTGGCGTTGGCGGCGGCCGGCAGGATGAAGCGGCAGCTGTCCACGTATTGTGAGCGGATGCGGCGGTCATAGGCTTCATCCGATTCATTCGCAGGATGCGGACGGCGCGGGGATCTGCCGAGGATGAGATCTTTGACAGGGTCGAGCGATTCAGCATAGGTCGAGAAAAGGAGGCGAACGGTTTGGATAAATTCGTCGCGCAGTGGATGCCCCTCAAGTTCGGGAGGAATCGTGAAATCATCTTGTCCCCACTTTTGATAGCGCGTGGATTTTTCAGTGTAGGAAGCAAGGCGGCTGCTTTCGATGGTTTCAATGGCGACGCGCGAAACATTTTCAAAGGCAATATGCAAAACCGCATGTTCAGCAACGGAGGCGTGCCCATAGCCGACGACCCATTTCTCATGGAACTGCGCGGATTTTTCGTCACTTAATTCTGCGGCGATCTCACGAAACGATTCTGGCACCCGCGATGTTTTTGCAAATGCCACAGCAATCGTTTCGGGGCTGAGCGCGCGCGGGGAAAGCAGGTAAATATCACGTTCAGGCATTTTGTTTATCCCATTGGGTGTTTCATCGGCGCACCGCCTAAAAGGTGAAGGTGGATATGAAAGATCGTTTGGCCTGCACCTGCGCCGGTGTTCATGATGAGACGATAACCGCCTTCGGCAATGCCTTCCTGCGCGGCGATATTCTTTGCGGTTGTGAATAAATGGCCGATGAGTTGTTCGTCGTCGTCAATCAGCACATTGACCGAGTCAATGTGCTTGTTTGGCAGGATGAGAATATGGGTGGGCGCGGCGGGGCTGATATCGCGGAAGGCGGTTACCTGCTCGTCGCGGTATACATTTGCGCTGGGGATTTCGCCTTTGATGATCTTGCAAAAGATACACTCGGTCATTTAGAATCTCCTGAAAGGTTATGGGGTCGGCATGGGGCCGTATGTTTCACTGCAAACAACTTCGTAGTATTCGTGTTCCATCGCTTTATTGGCTTGTGCGTAGGCTGAGGCTTCATCACCAATTGCGCGTACCTGGTCAATTGCATCATAGGCTTGCCCTGACGAGTAGCGCGGCAGAGTCATTAACGGATCATTGATTTTAACTTCCGGAATGTACTCTGGGTGTTCGGAATCTATTTTATCTGAGAGTGGAATCCAGTTATACATAACCGGTCCGCGTGAGTTAGCAGTGAAGCCGAGTTGATAGCCAAGCAGGCGCGCCGCTGTCACCGGACGCAGGCCAATGCCGCCGTTGGGCCAGATAAATGCTGTGGGGGTCTTTCCGTATATATCAGCAAAACCAGCTAGTGAGCCTTGTAGTTCGCGCGCAATGACAGTCTTTGCAGATTCATCGGATAACTTTGTGTCTGGCATAACTCCATAGGCTTGATGGTCTACCCAGCCTTCATTCTCCATGTTGATATTTTCCCGCGACAGTGTTTCAGATGTTTCGATATTACTCTGCCAGCCATTGACGACAGGCCACCCCCAGTTTTCCCAAAATTCGCGGTAATACCTGTAAAAATATTCTTCCTCAAAATTGCCGTCCTGTATGATCAATACCGAACGCGGAGGAATTTCTGCATTTCGTTCGATGAAAAAAAGGAAGTCCCTCATGCTAATGGCTTCAAAGCCCTGGAATTTGAGTTCCTGCATTGTTTTCTTGAAATCCCAAACATTAATTCCATTTGGATTTGTCACTGGACCGGCTTGTATTTTGCCGAACATGATAATCATCACCACCGTGCCAGGTTCGGCATTTGCTGGTTTCCATTTGTTTCGTAAAAACCGGCAGGTTTCATGCAAGTAGGTTTGCGGCGTATCCAGCGGATTTAATAATGTGGTCTGAAATGTTGCAGGGAGTGCAGGCAATGTGACAGTTGTGGCCTCGGGCATTTCTGCGAGTGCGGCGCCCGTTAGTAATGGTAATTCTGTTTGAATAGCGGAATGCGATGAGAATGGCTCGCAGGAAACCAGGACAAATACTATTAATACGATGAGGGTGAATCGGTAAAGGATGGGTTTAATTGAGTCAGTCTGCTTATTCATAGGTGTTACATTGTAAACTAATTTCAGGCAATGAAAAAGCAGGGCAACTGAAAGTCTTGTCACCCTACTTACTTTGCAGATTTTTTTATTTTCGTCTAGGGTGTGGACGGGATCGGCCCGTAGGCGGGCGCGCAGACAATATCGTAGTATTCGAGTTCGGTTGCCCTATTCTGCTCCGCATAAGCCTCGGCTTCCTGCCCCATGACGCGAACGGAGTCAATATTATCGCGGGCATTGATGTCGGTATAGCGCGGCAGGGTCATCAACGGGTTGCCGGCGGGCGTTTCGGGGATGGCATACGGATTATCCTCATTGACGGTATCCGCCTGGGGTACCCAGTTGTACATCACAGGTCCGCGCGGGTTGACGGTGAATCCAAGTTTGTAGCCCAATTGTGTGCCAATTTCCACCGCACGTTTGGAGAATCCACCGCCAGGCCAGATGTAGGCGATGGGTGTTTTGTTGAAGTATTTTTGAAAAGTTGAGATTACACCGCTCATCTCGGACATAATAAACTCATCTGTTGAACCATCACTAATGGGGATGTTGTGAATGTACCCATGAGCTTGAAAATCCACCCAGCCTTCGGCAGAAAGCACGGCATGTTCTGCCCAAAGATCAGGCCTCTCGTCTATCCCAATATATGCATTGATCACGGGCCAACCCCATTTTTCGTAATAGGTTCGAAAATGGTCGTTATATTTTGAAGAGCTTCCTGCGCGGTCATCTACAATTAATAAAACAGAGAGCTGGGGTATTCTTGCATTGGTATACATAAAGTCTGACATTTGCTGCATATTGATTGCTTCAAAGCCAGCGTCATGCAAGTCGTTCATTAATCGTTTGAGATCCTTGCTTGCAATCGTTAAACTTCCAAAATCGGATGCGGTGGCATCTTTATCGATGCGATGTATCATGATGGTCATCACCACTGTCCCTGGCACGGCGTTGTTTGGGTTCCATTTGTTTTGCAAATATTGGCAGGTATCGGCTACGTAGGTGCGCGGAATGTCATGTGCTTTCAAAATGGAGGTTTGATAAGTGGCTGGTAACGCAGGGGGCGTGCGCGGAACGACTGCGGTTGGCAGCGGTGTTTCTGTTGGCGCGGGTGTTTCCTCTTGCGGGGAAGATGTGGTGGAAAGGCTGATCTGTGCGATGGCAGTTTCGAATGCAGCGGTTTGTGCGATGCCTGGGTCGGCGGCGGGAGGCTTGGGCTGACAACCTGCCAATAGCAGGGCAAGCAGGCTCAGGTTAAGAAGGAAGCGCTGTTTTGGTCGCGATATGTAATTGGTAATTGGTAATTGGTAATTGGTATTCATATCCTGAATTCTACCTGAAAAAATAGGACGTCTGCATTTTGCAAACGTCCCACTGATTTCTGATTCCTAATCCCTGTTTTACTCATCACTCTTTCCTGAAATAAAACCTTCCACCTTATCGCGGCAGAGGTCATCTCGGAATTGCTTGGGCGGTGTTTTGAAGAAATAAGAGGATGGACCAATGATAGGGCCTGCGAGTTCGCGGTCAAGCGCGATCTTGGCACAGCGCACCGCGTCAATGATGACACCGGCAGAATTGGGGCTGTCCCACACTTCGAGTTTGAGTTCCAAATTGAGCGGTACGTTGCCAAAGGTTGTGCCTTCCATGCGGATATAACACCACTTGCGGTCTGTCAGCCAGGGGACGTGGTCGCTTGGACCGACATGTACGTTGCCTGGATCAAGCTTATAAGGAATCATGCTGGTGACGGCATTGGTCTTGGAGATCTTTTTGCTTTCGAGACGTTCGCGCTCGAGCATGTTGAGGAAATCGGTATTGCCGCCAAAGTTGAGTTGATAGGTGCGGTCGATCTTAACACCGCGGTCAACGAACAGGCTGGTGAGAACACGATGAACGATTGTTGCCCCGACCTGACTCTTGATGTCGTCACCAAGGATGGGCAAGCCCGCATCTGCGAAGCGCTTGCCCCAATACTCAGAGGATGCGATGAATACGGGAATACCATTCACAAAGGCACAGCCTGCTTCGAGACATTGTTCCACATACCATTTGGTTGCCATTTCAGAGCCTACCGGCAGGAAGTTGACGAGTACGTCTGTTTTGGTTGCGCGGAGCAATTTCACGATATCGGCCGTGGCACCGGGTGCTTTTTGAATGATGCCGCTCAGATATTTACCAAGTCCATCGTGGGTCATCCCGCGCACAACGGGCACGTTGAGGTGGGGTACATCCGCAAATTTGTAGGTGTTATTGGGTTCGGCGAAGATGGCTTCAGAAAGGTCCTTGCCTACCTTGGTGATGTTCACATCAATACCGATGGTAAATTCAATATCCCGCACATGATAGTCGCCGAGTTGGGTGTGCATAATTCCTGGGATGACATCGTCCTTTTTTGCATTTTTGTAAAATTGAACGCCCTGCACGAGGGATGAGGCGCAATTCCCCACGCCAATAATGGCGACGCGTACTTTCTTATTTGCCATGGAATTTTTCTCCTTGTATCTTTTTTACCGCAAAACTTAAGATATACTTGTCAAGTATAATCTTACTGTTGGTTTAAATATGGCTGTTGATCCGGACAAACTTCTTTTCCGTCTTATCGAATTAACCCGTGGCTTCAGCACGATGGGGGAGCTTGAACCGTATCTTCAATCCATTCTCTCCGCTGCCTCCGAATTGACAGAGAGCGAGAGTGCTTCTCTTTTGGAATATGATGAAGTCTCGCAGGAATTCTCTTTTAAATTCGTGCCATGGTTTCATCGTGCTGCGATCGGTTCTGCCAAAGTCCCTCTTTATGGCAGCGTAGCGGGCTGGGTATTTCTGCAAAAGAAGCCGCTGGCAATTGATGATGTAGCAAAAGATGACCGTCATTACAACGCAATAGCCGATATCACCGGCTTTACTACTCGTTCTATTTTATGCGCGCCGCTGGTTGTACATGGCAAACCCGTTGGCGTAATTGAAATTTTCAACAAGACTGACAATTATACCGAGCAGGATATTATCATCCTTGAAACTCTGGCAGCTCTTGCGGCAAATGCCCTGCAAAACGATATGCTGGAGAAAAAGGCACTATCCTCACAGGATGATGCCCGCAAACTTGACGAATTAAAGTTAGAATTTATTGCGATCACTTCGCATGAACTTCGCACCCCGCTTGGCTTGATTTTGGGTCATTCCACATTCTTGAAGGAATTGATCGGCAGTGAACACGAGGAGCAGGTTGACGCCATTATCCGCAATGCATCGCGCCTCAAGGACATAATCGAAAGTCTTTCCAGTGTCTATAACTATGAGACGGGCGGCGCGCTGGTCCGTTCAAACCTGGTCTCTGTGGGTCGGGTTATTGAAGATGTCTCTTCGTCTTTTCATGATATGGCGAAAAAGAAAGACATTGCGCTCAAAATCGAAGTGGAACGGGAGAATGACCTGTGGGTGGATATTGACAGCGGGAAAATAGCAATTGTATTAAGCAATCTATTAAAGAACGCCTTGACTTTTACAAATATTGGCGGGCAGGTTACCATTCGCGGCGAGCAACAATCTGAATTTATTAAAGTGACTGTTGAGGATAATGGACTGGGTATTCCTGCTAAAGACTTGCCACTTGTCTTTGACCGTTTCTATCAAGTTGAATCTCACCTGACCCGCAGGCATGGCGGCATGGGGCTTGGCCTTTCCGTTGCAAAACAGATGGTTGAAATGCATGGTGGGAGACTCTCGGTCGAAAGCAAGGAAGGTGTTGGAAGCAAATTCACCTTTCAATTACCGGTTAAGCAAAAAAACGAATCGGAAGAATCTTCCCCCGCCATCCGCTGAATGAACTTTCATACAGGTGATACTTTCATAGTATTGGGCGGTTTTACTTTGCATAAAATTGATCTGACCAAGATCGAATCGTGTCCACTAAAAGGCAAGCTGTGGGAATATTTATTTATATGGATTTCATGGGTGTGGCCCATGAAGATACAATAAAACGCACCCTCGATCATTTGGGGAAATAAGTTGTAACGCTGCAGGTACTGGGTTAGTATCCCAGTCGTTCAAGCTGTTTATCAATCTGTGGAAGATCGCGACAGGATGATTGCAAGCGGCATGGAGGGTGGCATCAAGGAAGGGTATGCTCGCCTTGACGAGTTGTTGGAAAAGATGAAAAATAAAATTTAGAATTAATCAAAACAATTACAAGGAGACCAATATGCAAAAAATCACCACGTTCCTGACATTTAACGATCAAGCCGAGGAGGCGGTCAATTTTTATATCTCGATTTTTAAAAATTCAAAGATCGAGAACTTGATGCGAGTTGGAGAGACGGTATTTGGCGGTACATTCCAGATAGACGGGCAACAATTTATGGTTCTGAATGGCGGCCCGCATTTCACTTTCGCACAGGGTATATCGCTTTTCGTGAATGCTGAGACACAGGCAGAAATAGATGATCTGTACGAGAAGCTCTCTAATGGTGGATCAAAAGAACCATGCGGCTGGCTTAAAGACAAATTTGGTGTGTCATGGCAGATCATTCCCCCTATTTTAGGCGAGTTGTTGGGAGACAAAGACCCTGTGAAATCGCAAAGGGTCATGCAGGCCATGCTTCAAATGCACAAAATTGACATAAAGAAATTGAGGCAAGCGTATGAGCTTGATGCAAAATAAATCCATCTCAACTTATTGACAAATAGATAGCGAACTAAAAGACTGGCGCGGCAAACTGCCTGCCTGCGCAAATTAATCCTCGAAGCTGCACCTGACATTGCCGAGGAATGGAAATGGGACACCGCAGTATGGTCTCAAAACGGTCTTGTTTGCAGTGCGGGTGCTTTTTAAGGATCATTTGAAATTTATTTTTTTCAAAGGTGCTTCCTTGAAGAATCCAAAGGGTCTCTTCAACACCGGCTTTTAAGCGAAGGCTACCCGCGCCATCGATTTCAGCAAAGGTGACGATATTAATGAGCCTGCTTTGAAAGATTTGATTCACGCCGCCGTTGCTTACAATATGTCTGCGGACAGGAAGAAATAACCTATAAGAATAATCACCATGAAAATTCAGCGAAGTAATCAACAAGAAAGCGACCTCCCGATAAAACTCGTACAACCTGCGCAATGCGCCCTCACTGCGGAGCGCTCTTGTTAGGGCCTGTATGCAAAAACAACACAGCTATGTCATTCTGAGGAGCGGAGCGACGAAGAATCTCTACCTTTGCCCGAATTCACCCGATTTAGGGCAAAACGAGACCCTGCGCTCGCCCCTTCACTTCGTTCAGGGCTTCGGCTCAGGGTGACACAAATTTAATTTGCATAAACACTCTAATAAAGGTTTGTCATTTCGTGCTGAGGAAAAAGGATAAAAATTTCTTTTATGAAGGAGAAATAAATGCATAAATCAATACGATCCAGTATAGATGATCTTCGTTCTGAAGACCGGGAATTACAAAACAAGGCTTTTTTTCATATCCTTAAATTGACCGAAAAACCCGTTGAGTGGACGTATGAAGTGTGGGATAAAATGCTGGAAGGCTTAAGCCATAAGGACAATCACGTCCGCGCAATTTCGGCGCAGGTTTTATGCAATTTGGCGAAGAGCGACCCTAATGGCAGAATGCTCAAGGATTTCGATAAACTTCTTGCAGTGACAAAGGATGAAAGATTCGTCACTGCAAGACACTGTATGCAATCCTTATGGAAGATCGGCGTTGTAGGAATAAAACAACAGACCCTGTTGGTGGATAGTCTCGCTGGTAGATTCGAAGAGTGCATTATAGAAAAAAACGGCACTTTGATCCGCTGCGATATCCTTCAAAGTCTTCGGAATGTGTATGATGCTGTAAAGGACGAGAGAATAAAAGAGAAGGCACTGGAACTGATCGAACGTGAAGAGGATATCAAATATCGCAAGAAGTATACAAATCTATGGAAGAAATAAAACAAGCATAAACAAATAAAAAGGATTTGCTGCGAATGAAGATCCACCTTGTAGATGGCACATACGAATTATTCCGCAACCACTTCGGCGCTCCTCCAAAGAAAGCCCCGAATGGTCAGGAAGTTGGCGCCACCCTGGGTCTCTTAAGAAGTCTCCTCATGTTGCTTTTGAGTCCGAATGTTACTCACATCGCGTGCGCCTTTGATCATGTTATCAAGTCCTTTCGCAATGATCTTTTCCCCCGATACAAAACAGGCGCAGGAGTTGACCCAACCTTAATGGCTCAGTTCCCGCTGGCTGAAGACGCCGTTTCCGCGCTTGGGGTGGTTGTCTGGCCGATGGTAGACTTCGAGGCTGATGATGCGTTGGCTACTGCTGCTGCTCGCTTCAAAAAGAATAAATCTGTTGAACAAATTGTTATCTGCTCTCCGGATAAGGATCTGGCGCAGTTAGTGACTGGCAAACGAATTGTTTGTTGGGATCGACGGCGGGAGATTGTTCTTGATGAAAAAGGTGTGGTCGAAAAATACGGTGTAGGTCCGCAATCCATCCCCGATTGGCTCGCTTTGGTGGGTGATTCAGCGGATGGTTATCCCGGCATTCCAGGCTGGGGCGCCAAATCTGCTTCGGCTGTGCTTTCAAAATTCAAGAATATTGAGTCGATACCTGATGACGCGGGAAGGTGGCGATTGAAATCCATAACCCCAGGCCGCGCATCAAGCCTGACCGAAAGCCTGTCACAACGTCGCGAGGAGGCGCTGCTCTATCGGCGGTTATCCACACTACGGATAGATGTTCCAATTAGAGAGAAGTTGGGCGAATTAAAGTGGCGAGGCGCTTATACGCGGTTAAAGAAAATTTGCCATGAACTTGGGGATGAACGGATTCCAGACCGCATTCCACGCTGGCGTTAGTTTTTTCCATTCAACTTATCCTTCCTTGAATTAGGGAATTTCATTCACATCATACGGTGTGACCTGATACACAGAATAATTCAGCCAGTTTGACTACAACAGCTTCGCCCCTCCGCGCAAATGGACATAATGCATCCGAGCCTTGAATGAACTGAAATCGAGACCTTTTTTGATTCTGATATAATACCAACTTCTTCAGTGGGTGCCACTATAAATCATTCGGAATACTTTTATCGATGTCTTCACATCGCCTTCATGTTATTAAGATACAGAGAGTAGACATTCAAATACTTAAGGTCCCTAGATGCCTCTGGAAAAAGACACCCTGCTTCATAATCGTTATAGAATTGTTGAAATTCTCGGACAGGGAGGCATGGGATCGGTGTATCGTGCGATTGATGAAAACCTGGGCGTTGCGATTGCTCTCAAAGAAAACCTGATTTCAACCGATGAATATGCGCGTCAATTCCGCCTTGAAGCGGTGATCCTTGCGAATCTCAGACACCCCAATTTGCCGCGTGTTTCTGATCACATTTTGCTGGGTGATCAGGAACAATACCTGGTCATGGATTTTATCGAAGGGGAAGACCTGCGTTATCGTATGGAACGCCTCGGTATGCTTCCTGAAGAAGAAGCTGTGCATATCGGCGCCGCCATCTGTGATGCGCTTACCTATTTACACACGCGCAACCCCCCCATTTTGCATCGCGATATCAAGCCCGGTAATGTAAAGATCACACCGGATGGTCATATCTTTTTGGTGGATTTTGGATTGGCGAAGGTTTATCATAGCGCAAGCCAGGCTACCAAATCCGGCGCCCGCGCAATGACACCTGGTTATTCTCCGCCTGAACAATATGGCACTGCCCGTACCGATCCGCGTACTGATGTTTATTCTTTAAGCGCCACTTTATATGCCGCCCTGACGGGGTTCATCCCAGAGGACGGACTTGCCCGCGCAATGGGCAATGCGCAATTAACCCCACTTCGTAAACGGAACGCAAAAATATCCCGTCGTTTGGCTGCGACAATCGAAAAGGCCATGGCGGTTGACCCGAGTGATCGTTTTCAAACCGCTGAGGAATTTAAGAAAGCCTTGCTTGGTGCAAAATCAAAATCCGTGCAGATACCGGGAAGTTATACGGTTGTTCCGCCACCCCCTGATTCGTTTCCCCAAAATGATATTAGTGAAGCGGTTCATGTTGATGAGAAATCAACTCGCACTCTTAGGGGGCCTCTTCCTCCTGCAGCCACAAAAGAGGAAGATCAACCATTCGTCTCGCCTTTTAAAAGGCAGAAAGAACGTGACCGAATGCGACGCTTTGCATGGGTGCGTTTTGTTCTGATTTTATTGGTATTGCTTGGAATCAGCATTCCATTTTTTGCGCCTGGAGTATTGCCGCCAAATTTGCAAGGCATGATTCCCTTTCTTGTGCCGACCAACACCAGAATACCTACGGCTACGTCACCCCCTCTGCCATCTCAAACACCTCTCCCTACCATTACCCTTACTGCCACAAGCAGGCCTCCAACCGCAACTATTGCTCCAACCAATACACCCAGCCCTGAAGTTGTGGGGACAGCGCTTTCCACTCACGTTATCTTCCCCAAAATTGGCGGCGGCTCCGGGCAGATCGCTTATGCATCCGGCCGAACTGGGACTCCCCAGATCTACATTGTTGATCTTGCAGGCGAAAATAATGTTCAAGTGACAGATATATCGAACGGCGCATGTCAGCCGTCCTGGTCTCCTGACGGCGCGAGGTTGGTGTTTATCTCCCCGTGCAAAGGGTTGGATGATATTTACAACAATGCCAGCCTATATCTAATTAATGCGGATGGCACCGGGCTGACATCGATTGACTCATCCCCCGGCGGGAATTTTGATCCGGCCTGGTCGCCGGATGGACAATCCATTGCTTTTACTTCGCTTCGCACGGGGCAAATGGAAATCTTCTTACTAGATTTGGATGACCTTTCATCAGCCGCGCAGATCACCAAAGGCGCTCGAACTGTGGAATCCCGTCAACCGGCATGGTCGCGCAATGGCTCTCAAATCGTCTACACTGTCAAAAGATATGGTCTCTATCAGATCTGGGTAATGAATGCGGACGGAACCGAACCAAAACAGATCGTGCGCAGCGGTTCTGCATTTTCAGATTATTTGCCGGTCTGGTCTCCAAACGGCGAATTGATCATTTTCAACCAGCGTTGCGCCACCAAGTTTTGCAATCCTTACCTGATGAGTATCTCCGGGGTTGATCGCACGGTTGAGCAAGGAAAACGTTTACAGATTAACCTTGCCCTGATACAAAATGTGGATTACTCACCCGATGGATTTTTTCTTGCTTATGAAAGCATTGTGGAATCGAACAACCTGGATATTTTCTATATGACTATTGCTGGCGGAGATCGTGTTCGCCTTACAACTGATATAGGCCAGGATTTTCACCCCGTCTGGCGGCCTGCAATTACAATACCATAAACTCAAAACTCCCGGTCGGGGGAGTTTTTCTTACACTCCTCTTATTGACTTCCCTTTTTTGCACTGTTATCATTATTCCGTAGAAAATAGCACTTCCAATTCGGGAGTGCTAAATTATGAATATGGACAATCTCACCGAACGCCAGAAGACCTTGCTTCTTCTCATCATACGTGATTATATTGAATCCGCCCAGCCTGTTGGCTCGAAACGGTTGACGGAGCATTATCACCTCGGCCTTTCCGCGGCCACCATACGGAATGAAATGGCCGCGCTCACTGATATAGGATATTTACGCCAGCCACACACCTCGGCCGGGCGTGTGCCAAGCGAAGAGGGGTATCGCTATTTCGTCAGTGAGATGATCCAAAATGCCGAATTACCAGAAACTGTACGGCGTAGCATCTCGCACCAGTTTCACCAATCGCGCCCGGATATGGATCAATGGATGACCCTCGCGGCTTCCATCCTTGCCAATCAATCCCAGGTCGTTTCGGTGGTCACAGCTCCGCATGTGAAACAGGCCAACTACAAGCACGTTGAATTGATCTCGACTCAAGGCCGGCAGGTCTTAATGGTTTTGGTGATGGCGGGAGGCGAGGTCTCCCAGCAAATTTTGACCCTGGCGGAACCCGTCCCTCAAGAGCGTCTTAGCCAGACTGCTTCGCATCTTAACGCCCTTTTAGCTGGTCTTACAGTGGACGCAATTTCCCACCTTCCCATCTGCCCCGACGCGCTCGACCAGGATATCCTTCTTCTGATTTTGCAGGATATTCGCCGCGCTGCTGACAGCATCTCAGGTGAAATTTACATGGACGGATTAACCAACGTTTTAGGGAAACCCGAATTTGGCGAGTCGGAGGATGCGAAGCGTGCCTTGAAATTTTTTGAAGAACCATCCACCATGCAGGATTTGTTGGCGCGTACAACCACGAACAACAACATCGGCGGACTTCAAGTATTGATCGGCGGCGAAGGCGAATGGGAGGAACTCCGTCAATGTTCGATGGTGATTGCAAGATACGGTGTCCCTGGCATGGCAACAGGCACGCTGGGTGTGTTGGGACCGATGCGAATGTCTTATGCGCGGACGATTCCAACTGTGAGATACGTTGCGGGATTATTAGGCAATCTTGTGAATGATAATATTGCAAGTGAGTAGCATGACAATTATGTCGCATTACTATAATAAATGATAGTGAGAGTGGAAGTATGACAGACAAAAAGAAATTAAAACACGAAGAAAAATTTAACGAGACTCAAGCCTCAACGAAGACAATACCCATTGACGGCGGGCAAATCAACGTTGAGATTGAGGCGTTGCAAACTCAATTGGCGGAGGTTGAATCCAAAGCGTCTGAATATAAAGATGGCTGGGCAAGGTCTCAGGCAGAGTTTCAGAATTATAAAAAGCGCATCGAGCGGGACAATGAGTTGATATATGCCAGCATGAAAGGCGACATTATCAAAAAGATTTTACCCGCATTGGATGATCTGGAGCGCGCATTGCAAAACCGTCCCGCCGACGATGCCTGGACGGATGGTATTGAGTTGATCGCGCGCAAACTAAATAATTTACTGGACAGCGAAGGCGTGAAACGCATTGAAGTGAATGGTATGGTTTTTGATCCAAATTTTCATGAAGCGATTTCGCATGAGCCAAGCACTGATATTAAAAGCGGATATATTATCGCGGTTGTACAAAACGGATACATGCTTGGGGAGCGTGTGATCAGACCTGCCCTTGTAAGGGTGGCAAAGTAAGTTATCAAGTTGGCAGGTTGAAAGGTTTGCAGGTTGAACAGAACCTGCAAGCCTGCAGCCTTCAAACTTGTAAACGAGGAAATCATGGGCAAAATTATCGGAATAGATTTAGGCACAACCAATTCAGTTGCCGCTGTCATGTCTGGCGGTGAACCGGTTGTGATCCCATCGGCAGAAGGGGAGAGGCTCGTGCCTTCTGTGGTGGCGGTGAATAAAAATCACGAACGGCTGGTGGGACGTGTAGCCCGCAATCAAGCCATTACAAATCCGCACAATACGATTTTTTCAGTGAAGCGCTTTATGGGGCGCAAAGCAAATGATCCGCAGGTGGAGCATACGAAAAAGCGTGTGCCTTATGCTGTGACTGCGGCTGATAACGGCGATGTGCGCGTGACGCTGGATGAAAAGAATTATTCGCCGCCCGAAATCTCGGCGATGATCCTTGCGAAGATCAAGACGGATGCGGAGGCATATCTCGGTGAGACGATCACGCAAGCGGTGATCACTGTCCCGGCTTACTTCAATGATGCCCAGCGTAACGCCACGAAGGATGCGGGAAAGATCGCAGGACTTGAAGTATTACGTATCATCAACGAGCCGACCGCCTCATCACTTGCATACGGACTTGATAAAAAAAAGAACGAAGTCATTGTTGTATACGACCTCGGCGGCGGCACGTTTGATATTTCCATTTTGGATGTCGGCGAGGGCGTCTTTCAAGTGCGCGCTACGAGCGGTGACACCTTCCTGGGCGGCGACGATTTTGACCTTCGCATTATGGATCATTTGACCGAGACGTTCAAGAAAGATAATGGCATCGATTTAAACAATGACCGTCAGGCCTTACAACGATTGAAAGAGTCTGCTGAAAAGGCAAAGATCGAGCTTTCGAGTGTGATGCAGACAGAAATCAATTTACCCTATTTGACTGCGGATGCAAGCGGCCCCAAACATTTGGTGATGACCCTGACCCGTGCCAAGCTTGAGCAGATTACTGCCGATCTCGTTGACCGTACAATTGCTCCTGTCAAACAGGCCTTGGCCGACGCTGGACTCAATGCGGGCGACATCAACGAAATTGTTATGGTGGGCGGCATGACGCGTATGCCTGCCATCCAGGATCGTGTGCGCGCGTTCTTTGGAAAGGATCCCCATAAGGGGGTCAATCCCGATGAAGTTGTTGCGATTGGCGCGGCAATTCAAGCGGGTGTCCTGGGCGGAGAAGTAAAAGATATTTTGCTTTTGGATGTTACACCGTTGACACTTGCAATTGAAACATTAGGCGGGGTTGCCACTGCTCAAATAGAACGCAATACAACCGTCCCGACTCGGCGTTCTCAGGTGTTTTCCACGGCTTCGGATAACCAGACGCAGGTTGAGATCCATGTCTTGCAGGGTGAACGCCCGATGGTGAATGATAATAAGTCATTAGGAAAATTTATTTTGGACGGCATTCCGCCTGCCCCTCGCGGTGTTCCACAAGTTGAAGTGACTTTTGATGTGGACGCCAACGGTATATTGAAAGTCAGCGCCAAGGATAAGGCGACGGGACGTTCGCAACATATAACGATCACAGCCTCCTCCGGTTTGAGCGATAGTGAAGTTGAAAAGATGCGCAAGGATGCTGAAGCGCACGCAGAGGAAGATCGCAAACGCAAAGATTTGATCGAAGCGCGCAACAATGCAGATAACACAGCCTATGCTGGAGAAAAGGCTTTGCGTGAGTTTGGTGATAAAGTCCCTGCCGAAGTTCGTAGTGATGTTGAAGCTAGGATTGCGGAAGCAAAGTCTGCGGCGCAGGGTGAGGATGTAGAGCAGATCAAATCCGCTACGGAAGTGTTAAGTCTGGCTGTCCAAAAGATAGGCGCCAGCGTCTATGAGCAGGCCCAGGCCACACCTGAGGGCGAAGCGGCCGACGGTTCTTCATCCGGTAAGGAGGATGCGGGTCCTGATGTGGTTGATGGTGAAGTGAAGGAATAAAAGGAATAAATAGAAACTAGAGAACAGAGATTAGCCTCTGTTCTCTAGTCTCTATTCTCTATTATGAGCAATCGAGACTATTACGAAATTCTAGGTGTTGGTAGAGGCGCGTCGGATGATGAGATCAAGGGCGCGTTCCGTAAACTTGCGCGCCAGTATCATCCTGACGTGAGCAAAGAGGAACACGCCGAGGAAAAATTCAAAGAGGTCAATGAGGCCTACGGTGTGCTTTCGGATTCCGATAAGCGTGCGCGTTATGACCGCTTCGGCAAAGCGGGACTCGGCAACATGGGCGGTGGCGGCTTCCATGATTACACAACAGATTTTGGAGACTTGTTTGAGGAGATCCTTGGCGGCTTTGGTTTTTCTTCGGGACGCCGCTCGCGCAACTCTCCAAGGCGTGGCCGTGACTTACAAATGCAGGTCACGCTGACTTTTGAAGAAGCGGTCTTTGGCGTTGAAAAAGAGATTGAATTCCAGCGCGAAGAGACTTGTTCAAGGTGCAGTGGCTTGGGCGCGGAGCCTGGCACATCCCCTGTAAAATGTTCCACTTGCAATGGGCAGGGTGAAGTGCGCCAGGTGCGTCAGACCTTCTTAGGTCAGATGGTGCAAACTGCGACTTGCCCCACTTGCAACGGCCGCGGTGACATCATTTCGTCACCGTGCAAGACATGCCGTGGCAACGGTCTTGAGCGCAAGAATGTGAAGAAGAAAGTGCAGATTCCCGCAGGCGTGGATAATGGTACGCAAATCCGCTTGAATGGGGAAGGCGGCCCTGGGGTGTTTGGCGGCCCGAATGGCAGTTTGTTCGTTGTGCTGGATGTCAAACCGCATCAATTCTTCAAGCGGCGTGAAAATGATATTTTATTGAACCTTGATATTAATGTGGCGCAAGCTGTGCTCGGCGCGGAGATTCAAGTACCTACAATAGATGGCGATGAAAAATTAAAAATTCCTGCTGGCACCCAGCCCGGGAAAATATTTCATCTCAAAGGCAAAGGCGTGCCGCACGTGCGCAGTAAACATCATCGCGGCGAACAAATGGTGATGGTCAATGTAGCCATCCCAGCCAAATTGACTAAGGAACAGCGTGAGTTGTTTGAGAAACTGGCTCAGAGTTTGGGCACAACGGTCAAGCCGCAGGAAAAGGGATTCTTGGATTGGCTGAATGATGCATTTGGGGGGTGAGGCAGAGACTAGAGAATTAGAGATTGGAGATTAATCTTTGGTAATTGGCGAGTGGATGTGAGTCCACTCGTTTGTTTTATAATCTGTTCATGGCAAAAATTATCGTTGGCGAACGCGTTGCCAAATATGGACGCTTGGGTGTAGGTTGTTCAGCGTCCATTTTTGATTCATCGCATGAAAAAATCTTATTGATCCGCCGTGCAGATATATGGAAGATGGGCTGTCCCCGGCGGATACATGCAGGCGGGCGAGAATTTTTCAGAAGCCTGCGCACGAGAAGTAATGGAAGAGACTGGATTAAATATCACTGTCAGGCGCTTGATAGGGATCTACACGTCACCCAATATCCTGCTTGAATATCCTGATGGCAATAAATGGCAACTCGTAGTCCTGCATTTTGAAGCTGTGGTTATAACTGGTGAATTAACAACAAGCGACGAATCCACAGATTTAGGTTACTTTTCTCTGGAAGATATCATTGACCTGGATATGAGTGGGTTGGATCGGCGGCGTGTGGCCGATGGTTTTTCGGAGAAGTATGAGGCGAGCATCTGTGATAATTTCCCGTTGGATATATCATGATGAGTGTTTTATTGAAATTCTGGCGCATCCTGCCAATGTGGGTACATGTCCTTGCCTCAAAACTTGCACGCCCAAAATTCCGTGCGGCGGTGGCAGCTATCATTTTCGATGAACAAGGGCGTATCCTTCTTTTTAAACATACCCACCGAAAATTTGAGTGGGGTATCCCCGCAGGCGGACTTGAACACCACGAACAACCCGCCGATGCCATTGTGCGTGAATTCTTTGAAGAGACGGGGATGCAAATACAAATCGAACAATTGCTTACTGCCGTCAGCGCGCGCGAGGATCATCACATCAGTATGATCTATCTGTGCAAGATTGTGAGCGGAGAATTCAAGGAGTCTCATGAGATTTCGGAGATGAAATACTTTGAATCCAATCACCTTCCAGATAAAATGTTGACCTCCGAGAAAGAATTGATAAAATGGGTGGTGAAGGAAAAACGAAATGAATTGGCTTGAAGTTTCACTTACTGTAAATGGCGAACTCGCCGAATCCGTTGCGGATGTTTTCGCCCGTTTCGCGCCCAATGGCGTGATGACCGAGCAAGGTGTAAAGTTTTTAGACGACGAAGACGAAGGCACGGCAACGGGTCCAATCACCGTGCGCGCATATTTGCAAGTCAACGATCAATTGGAAGAAACGCGGCAGAAACTCGAAGAGTCACTTTTCTATTTGGGGGTGATTATGCCCGTGCCGACTCCCACCTACAAACAGATCGCGGATCAAAACTGGATGGAGGCCTGGAAACTGCACTACAAGCCGATTCTCATCGGACAGAGACTCCTCATTCTGCCCGCGTGGTTGGAGTCGCCTGAGCCCAAACGAATCCCAATCAAAATTGATCCAGGCATGGCATTCGGCACAGGCACACATCCCACCACGCAATTGTGTTTGGAGTTGATGGAGAAATACTTTGACGATAGACCACAGACCATAGACCATCAACCATCGTCCATTGTCCATCGTCCATGGTCTGCAATAGATGTTGGCTGTGGCTCTGGCATCCTCTCTATTGCCGCCCTGAAACTCGGCGCGAAAACCGTCCTCGGCATGGATATTGATATTGAGGCCGTCAAAAACTCGCGCGAGAATGCAGATACGAACGGAGTGGGGGGGGAACTAATTCTCGGTCAAGGCTCAGTGACAGAGGTGCTAAGTGGCAGCTTCCCGTTTAAGTCTGCGCCGCTTGTGGTTGCGAATATTCTCGCGCCCATCATTATCCGCCTTTTTGACGCAGGACTTGCAGAGTTGGTCGAACCCAATGGTGAGATCATCCTGAGCGGCATCCTTACCCATCAGGCGGAAAATGTCATCGAAGCTGCGCAGGCGAAAGGTCTGAAAAGAAGCGACAAACGTCAAATTGGGGATTGGGTGGCTTTGTCGCTTCAAAAAGTCAAATAGTTGAACTCTATTCGTGATACAATTTTTAAAAATAAAGATGACTTCAACCCTCGTGTCCCTTCCTTCCAAAGAAGTATTAAAGCCAATCGCCTATAAGTTTGGCATTCGATTGATTGTAGTGTTTGGCTCGGTTGTGCGCGGCACGACAAATGCAGAAAGCGATATTGATCTGGGGGTGTTGACAAACCGTCCTCTAACTTTTAATCAACGATTGAAGTTATGGGAGACACTGTCTCCATTGTTTAATGTTGAAGTTGATCTTGTGGTTTTGAATCATGCGAATCCAGTCCTTGCATTTGAGGCAGCTTCAACGGGAGATTTGTTATTTGAAAACAAGTCGAATACCTGGGATAACTGGAAATCATTTAGCTTTCGGCAATATTGGGATACAGAAAAATTTCGCAATGACTTAAGAAAGTTTATCACCCGTCGCGCTGAGGAGATGTCTCATGCTGCGGTTGAATAAAGATGTAATTTTCTTGAAAATGAAAAATCTGGCTCAATACCTCGGTGAACTTGAGCCTTTGGTTTCTGTTGGAATTGTCGAATATCAAAAAGATTATGTGAAACGCCATGCTGTAGAGAAATTGGTTGAGCTGATTGTCGAAATTGCAAGCGATATAAACAGGGACATTATTGAAGCGGAGCAAAGCGAGCCAGCCACATCTTATTTCAGCACGTTTACGCAATTGGGCGGATTAAAAATTCTTTCAAAAGAATTATCAGACCGCCTTGCTTCTACTACAGGTTTGCGAAACCGTCTTGTACATCATTATGAAGATATTGAGCATAAAATTGTTTATCATAGCGCTGGTAAAATGTTAAAGGATTATCGCCAGTATTTTCAGCTGGTCGAAAAATATTTACAGGTGCATTAGCACATGGACCGCCGCAAACTGGTTTATTACCTGCTCTTGAATGTCTTTGTCTCTGCGTGTGTGACGAGCGGGATCCTCTTTTGGTACGACCGCAACTATCGCGCCGTGAACCAGCCTTCGGTTCAGCAAGCTGCGCCCGCAAGCGGTGACTCGGCGCCAGCGGACACTGTCAACCCGCAGACAGATATCGCAGTCAAGATCAGCAGCGTGGTGGGCGCAGGCGCTTTGAATTCGGAGATCGTGGTTGTAAAATTTGAGGGCGAAGGTCAGTTGGATATATCAAGCTGGCAATTGAAGGATGAAGACGGCAATACATTCAAGTTCCCGCAGCTCACACTTTATCCCAACGGCGCAGTGCAAGTTCACACGATCACAGGCACAGACACTGTCATTGACCTGTACTGGGGCATAGGTGACGCCGTATGGAGTTCTGGCGAGAGTGCAAGGCTGTTTGATGCACAGGGAAATTTGAGAGCGGTTTATCGTGTGCCGTAAATGGTAATTGGCGATTGGTAACTGGAGATTGATATGTCCACGACCACTACTTTACACCGTACCGTCAGTGAATTATCGCCCGCCGAATTGGAATTTTACCGACAGGCGCTGCGCAAACGCAAGCGCGTAAAAACGCTTGCGCCAGAGCGTCTTGCGCGCGCTCGCAAAGTTGCCCGTAAAGCCGCTTCCATTTTGCGAAAAGAATTCGGCGTGGAGAAAATTGTTTTGTTTGGTTCTGTAACAAAACCCAGTTTATTTCACTCCCGCTCGGATGTTGACCTTGCCGTTTGGGGAGTTGGCGAAGGCAGGTATTTTCGCGCAGTCAGCGCATTGTTGGACATTGACCCTGAAATTAGCGTGGATTTGATAGAGTTTGAGTTTGCTTCGCCGAGAATGCAAGAAGTGATTCTTCAGGACGGGAAACCGTTATGAATAATTACATTGCGCTTGCCAACCGTATCAGAGCTGAACTAAACGATTTGAATATGGCGGTTAATCGCTCTCTTGAGTTGGGACGTAAAGCTAAAATGAGCGGTGATGACGGATATTGGGACGGTGTTGCGCTCAACCTGCATGGTTATTATTCGGGCGTTGAACATATCTTTGAAGATATTGCGCGTACTGTTGAGGACAGTATCCCCTCGGGCGCAAATTGGCATTCTGAATTGCTGATCCAAATGAGCGGCGAAATAAGAGGGCTACGACCTCCTGTAATTTCACAATCCACCAGAATTGCGCTTGATGAGTTTCGCGCCTTGCGGCATATTATCCGAAATGTTTATGCTCTAAATCTTCGTCCCGCGCGTTTGAATGAACTCTTAACCCAATTGCCGAAGTGTTTTGCTTCTACTCAAAGCGACTTTTTGAATTTCATCCAATTTCTGGGAAGCGTTTGATATGCCCGCTCAATTTGTAACCTATAGCCTGTAGCTCGAAACCCAACCAAAATGACCCAAGCCCTCTACCGTAAATACCGCCCTAAAGGATGGGACACCGTCATCGGACAAGATCACGTTGTCCAGACGCTGACCAACTCCATCAAAGCGGACCATGTCGGCCACGCCTATCTTTTTGCTGGTCCGCGCGGAACGGGCAAAACTACTGTCGCGCGTTTGCTGGCGAAGGCTGTCAATTGTCTCAATGAAGACCCTGCACAAAGACCCGATAACACCTGCGATTACTGTGAAGCCGTCAACCAGAATCGTTTTATGGATCTGATCGAAATTGACGCGGCTTCCAACACGTCTGTTGACGATGTCCGCGACCTGCGCGACAAGATCAACTTCTCGCCTTCGCAAGGCAAATATAAAATCTACATCATTGACGAAGTCCACATGCTTTCGACTGCGGCTTTCAATGCGCTCCTCAAAACGCTTGAAGAACCCCCGCCACATGCCATCTTTGTCTTGGCTACAACCGAAATTCATAAAATTCCCGCCACTGTGCTCTCGCGCTGTCAGCGTCACGAGTTCCGCCGTGTGCCAGTGGATGAGATCGTCACCAACCTCAAATATATCGTCGCCGCTGAAAACCTCACCGCCGACGACGAAGCCCTCACGCTCATCGCCCGTCAATCAGCGGGAGGCATGCGCGACGCGCAATCTTTGCTCGATCAACTTGCATCCACTGGCACGAAGATCACGCTTGCCCTCGCGCAAACTGTCCTCGGCACAGCCACGAGCAAAACTGTCCTCGACATCATCGCCTCCGTCCTCGACCATCAGCCTGCGCACGGTCTCGAAACTATTCACCGCGCCCTCGACTCTGGCGCCGATCCGCGCTCGCTTGCCCGTCAGATCGTTGAATATCTGCGCGGTCTGATGCTTATTCAAATGGGCAACATCGATCAAGTCGAAGCCACGCGCGAAGTCAAAACGCAAATGGATGCGCACGCGAAATCATTCAGCACTACCGATGTCCTGCGCATGATGAAAATTTTCAACAATGCTGCGACGGATTTGCGCGGCGGCTGGCAGCCATCGTTGAGCATTGAACTTGCCCTAGCAGAAGTGCTGGACGCCCCAACAGAACCTCATCAAATCGCCGCGCCGCGTCAGACTCCGCCCAAGCCTGCTCCCGTTTCGAAAACAGAATCCCAGCCCGAGGTTAAGAGCGAAGCGCCTATCACGGACAAGCCCGTCATCAACTCAGGTGACATCATCAAATCATGGAAACATCTCGCCGCATCCTTGCCTAAATCACAAGCGAATTTGTCTGCGTTGTTGAACTCGGTCAAGATGATAGATGTGCAAGGCAAAACGCTCGTACTTGGTCTCGCCAGTGATGTGCTTGTCTCAAAGATAGACAAACCTGACCAGATCGAAGCGATACAAAAATTGATCAAAGATAATTTCAACGTGGAATTATCTGTTCGCTGCATCGTTACCAATGCCAAAGGCAAAGTCCCTGCCAATGTGGCACAAGACGGCATGGTCGCAGCCGCCATCCAACACGGCGGCGAAATTGTGGATATGCAGGATTAGGGAGATTTCTATGCCGTTAAGTAATGAAAACTCAGATGGTTTACAAAGATACATTGATCTTCTTGATCAAGATATTGCATATCCGCCTAGAAACTCCAAGGAATTTGAAATTCATGTAGACGAAATAAGAACCTTTATTCTCCTAACATATGGTCAAAAAATAGCAGATTCATTCGTTGAACTGATTGACAATTCCTTGCATTACGAAATGCAATACAGAAGACTTCGTGCTTTCTTGCTGTCTTTAAGTAACAAACAAGATGCGTATTTTCGCTCCGACCCCAAAAAAAAAGAAATTGGTAGTAGTGTTGACAAGAAGCTCTTAAGTAATTCGGTTTTTATCGTTCATGGACATGACGACGAAGCCAAGGAAAGTGTTGCTAGATTTATCAGTAAGCTTGGTTTGGAGCCGATAATATTGCATGAACGACCGAATAGCGGAAAGACGATAATTGAAAAGTTGGAAAGTAACGCAGAAGAAATTTCGTTTGCTGTAGTGTTGCTAACGCCAGATGACAAAGGCGCTTCGGCAGAATCTAGTGTATATAAATATCGTGCAAGACAAAATGTAATTTATGAACTTGGATTCTTTAATGCGAAATTAGGTCGTGATAAAGTGTGCGTGCTAAAGAAAGAGGATGTTGAGGTTCTTTCTGATTATTTGGGTGTTGTATATGCAGATATGGATAAGAATGGCGGTTGGAAGAATCAACTTGCAAGAGAGCTTAAAGGGGCGGGGTTACAAGTGAGTTCTGAAAACGTCGAAAATGCGTTATTAGCTTAACTTATATGGAGCAGAATAATGGCTAAAGGTTTCAACAAAGGATCTCAAATGGGGCAGAGCGGTATGATGCAACAATTACAACGCATGCAAAAGCAAATGGAAGAAGCGCAGGCGAAGCTCGCCGAAGAGACCGTGTCTGCAACGGCGGGCGGCGGCGCGATCAAAGTCACCATGACAGGCGACCAGAAATGCCGTGAAGTGGTCATTGCCCCTGAATTGTTGAAAGACGCAGACGCCGAGATGCTGCAAGACCTCGTCCTCTCCGCCGTAAACATGGCGCTCGATCAATCACGCGAACTTGCCAACCAAAGGCTTGCCCCGCTCTCGGGTGGGTTACCTTTTTAACTACCATGTCATTGCGAGGCGGTGCACTTCCGCCGAAGCAATCTCCTCATTTTTGGGGATTGCTTCGGGCGAAGAACAACCTGCCCTGGCGGGCGGTGCCAGGGAGAACGCCCTCGCAATGACATAATAAAATTATGCTCCTTCCCGAATCCATTCAATCTCTTATCACTGCCCTTGAACGCCTGCCAGGCATTGGACCAAAATCCGCCTCGCGTTTGGCGTTCTATCTTTTGCGCGCCTCCGAGGATATTTCGCAGGATTTGTCCGTGGCACTGGCGAATCTCAAAGTCAATACAGCCTTTTGTCAGGAATGTTTCAACATTACCGAGGCCGGCCGCGAACGTTGCGAGATTTGCGAGTCACAAAAGCGTGATGGCTCGCTCATATGCGTCGTCGAAGAAGCATTGGATGTGTTGGCTCTTGAGCGCACCGGCGGCTTTCATGGCAAATACCATGTCTTGCAGGGAGTCTTATCTCCCATCGAAGGTATCGGCCCAGATGACTTGAAGATCAAGCAATTAGTGTCCCGCGTTGCAAGTGGGGGAGTAAAGGAAATTATCCTCGCCACCAACCCCAGCATGGAAGGTGACGCGACTGCGCAATATTTGCAATCACAGTTAAAAGCGTTTGATGTGCATGTCACACGGCTTGCGCGGGGTTTGCCCGTCGGTGGCGACCTTGAATATGCCGATCAAAGCACATTGTTGAGAGCTTTATCTGGAAGACAGGAAATGAATTAACTTACCTTACGCATCCAATCATGATTCCCTAAGCGGGAGCGAAGGGTCTCTACCCCTAAAAATCGAGATTCTTCGCTCTCGCTTAGAATGACATTGCGTAAGGTGAATGAATTAATTTTGAGGCGAAGAAAATATTATTCTTTAGCATGGCAGGTCGAAGGTTAAAGAAAAGATACGAAGACAGGTATCGGGGACGATATCAGGCTGATTGAAATGTAAGCTGTAGAAATCAAAGCAAATGTTGATTGTGTTATCCAAAAGAGAGGGAAAACTGTCGCGATTTTTTAAGGTTCAAATGTCCCGTATTCCATTGACAAAGAAAGAGAAATACATATAATCATTGTTCGCCAGTAGAAACGAAAAGATTTCGTCACCCAGACAAATCATTACAACTGAGTAACCGTCTCCCGTCAGAGACACAAGACAAAAGTTTTGAAGTCTGACGAGCCGATGCAAAAGAAAAGCATCGGTATTTTAGTCTGTATAAAGCATTGACAGGCGGTTATAGAGCAGATAGAGCGGCGTCCGCTCAAATGGCAAGCACCTTAACAACTGAAAAGTGATAGGAAACAAAATTTTTGTTGAACCAGTAAATCCGTAACTTTTACACTCGCAAGAGTGAAGTTTTTTGCGGAGAGTTTGATCCTGGCTCAGGATGAACGCTGGCGGCGTGCCTAATACATGCAAGTCGAACGAGGTGCTTAAGTAGCAATACGAGAGTATCCTAGTGGCGAACGGGTGAGTAACGCGTTGGTGACCTACCCCGAAGTGTGGGATAACAGTCCGAAAGGATTGCTAATACCGCATGTGGTTATCGGATTTAGAAACTGATAACTAAAGGAGCAATTCGCTTTGGGAGGGACCTGCGTCCCATCAGCTAGTTGGTGAGGTAATGGCTCACCAAGGCTACGACGGGTAGGGGACCTGAGAGGGTGACCCCCCACAATGGAACTGAAACACGGTCCATACACCTACGGGTGGCAGCAGTAGGGAATATTGCACAATGGGCGAAAGCCTGATGCAGCAACGCCGCGTGTGCGATGAAGGCCTTCGGGTCGTAAAGCACTTTTCTGAGGGATGAGCAAGGACAGTACCTCAGGAATAAGTCTCGGCTAACTACGTGCCAGCAGCCGCGGTAAAACGTAGGAGGCAAGCGTTATCCGGATTCACTGGGCGTAAAGCGCGTGCAGGCGGTTCGGTAAGTTGGGCGTGAAATCTCCTGGCTTAACTAGGAGAGGTCGTTCAATACTACCGGACTTGAGAGTGATAGAGGAAGATGGAATTCCCGGTGTAGTGGTGAAATGCGTAGATATCGGGAGGAACACCAGTGGCGAAAGCGATCTTCTGGATCATTTCTGACGCTCAGACGCGAAAGCTAGGGTAGTAAACGGGATTAGAGACCCCGGTAATCCTAGCCGTAAACGATGTAAACTTGGCGTCGGTGGCTTTAACTCCATCGGTGCCGCAGCTAACGCGATAAGTTTACCGCCTGGGGACTACGATCGCAAGATTAAAACTCAAAGGAATTGACGGGGGCCCGCACAAGCAGCGGAGCGTGTGGTTTAATTCGATGCTACACGAAGAACCTTACCCGGGTTTGACATGCAAGTGGTAGTGATCCGAAAGGTGAACGACCCGCAAGGGAGCTTGCACAGGTGTTGCATGGCTGTCGTCAGCTCGTGTCGTGAGATGTTCGGTTAAGTCCGCTAACGAGCGCAACCCTCGCTGTATGTTACATGTGTCATACAGGACCGCCGGTATCAAGCCGGAGGAAGGTGGGGATGACGTCAAGTCCGCATGGCCTTTATGTCCGGGGCTACACACACGCTACAATGGGCAGTACAATGGGTTGCTAAGCCGCGAGGTGGAGCCAATCCCCCAAAGCTGTCCTCAGTTCAGATTGCAGGCTGCAACTCGCCTGCATGAAGCTGGAGTTGCTAGTAAACGCGCGTCAGCTATAGTGCGTTGAATACGTTCTCGGGCCTTGTACACACCGCCCGTCACGTCATGGGAGCTGGTAACACCTGAAGCCGGTAGTCTAACCGCAAGGAGGACGCCGTCGAAGGTGGTGCTGGTGACTGGGACGAAGTCGTAACAAGGTAGGTGTACCGGAAGGTGCGCCTGGATCACCTCCTTTCTAGTGAACGTGAGCGCTCCCTTTTGGGAAGTCGCTCTAAATATGCCCATACGGTGAACTTGGGCGCTGGATCGCAGAATGAGTTTCCTGTCACTTCTCAGTTGCTAAGGAAAAATCCCGGGCTTGTAGCTCAGTTGGTTAGAGCACTGTGCTGATAACGCAGGGGTCACAGGTTCGAATCCTGTCAAGCCCACTAACCAGGCAAGTCCTGGGGATGTAGCTCAGTGGGAGAGCAGCGCGTTTGCAACGCGAAGGTCGCGGGTTCAAATCCCGCCATCTCCACTGAGTTCGTAGAAGTAACGGAGATAAATAAGAGTTTGTTAAAAGGCAAGATGACATAGTTTCAAAAAATGCACCGCATGAAAAGGTTGTTCTTGCGACCTGGCGGTGAGCGCTGGGTCGTTTTGTGTCTATTGCCAGCGAAGTACTTTATAAAAACAAGCGGGCAATTTGAAAAGTGATCGATGCTCTTGATTTGGATCAAGGGTGTCGGTCACCGGTCAAATGGTGAATGCACCTTAAAAACTGAATAGCAATTGATGTAAAGCCGATAAAGTAATTTATCAAAACAAAAGAAAAGTATCAACTTCTCCGTATCACGTGGAGAAGCTATTAAGAGCTTATGGTGAATGCCTTGGCGTCAAGTGCCGATGAAGGACGTGGGACACTGCGATAAGCCTCGGGAAGCTGTGTACAAGCGTTGATCCGAGGATTTCCGAATAGGGAAACCAACTGTTGCGAACCAACAGTATCCCTGGTTGAATATATAGACCAGGTGATGGGAACCTGGGGAACTGAAACATCTAAGTACCCAGAGGAAAAGAAATGATTCCCCTAGTAGTGGCGAGCGAACGGGGAACAGCCCAAACCGAGTCTGCTTGCAGAATCGGGGTTGTAGGACCGGCAATACGGAAGTTACAAAACAGTCAGTTAGCGGAAAGGTGTGGGAAAGCCTGCCAAAGAGGGTGATAGCCCCGTATGCGAAAACTGATCGTCTTCCGCCGTGTTCCTGAGTACTGCCGGGCACGCTAATCCGGCAGGAATCTAGGGAGTCCACTCTCTAAGGCTAAATACACTTGACGACCGATAGTGAACTAGTACCGTGAGGGAAAGGTGAAAAGTCCCCCTGTTAGGGGAGTGAAATAGAACCTGAAACCATAAGCTTACAAGCAGTCGAAGGGCTACGGCAAGTTGAGCCCCCTAGCAATAGGGACGTTCCTTGTCATGCCTGACGGCGTGCCTCTTGGAGAATGAGCCTGCGAGTTAATCTCAGTGGCGAGGTTAAGGGAGTAACACCCGAAGCCGTAGCGAAAGCGAGTCTTAATAGGGCGTATAGTCGCTGGGATTAGGCCCGAAACCGTGTGAGCTACCCATGGGCAGGGTGAAGCGAGTCTAATCACTCGTGGAGGCCCGAACTCACTAACGTTGCAAAGTTAGGAGATGACCTGTGGGTAGAGGTGATATGCCAATCGAACACGGAGATAGCTGGTTCTCCCCGAAATAGCTTTAGGGCTAGCGTCATGCGTTTAGTACTGGAGGTACAGCACTGAATGGGCTATGGGGCTTACAGCTTACAGAACCCAATCAAACTCGGAATGCCAGTACTCCATAGCATGGCAGTCGGACTCCGGGAGATGAGTTTCGGGGTCGAAAGGGAAACAGCCCAGACCATCGGCTAAGGTCCTCAAATCTATGCTAAGTGGGAAACGAGGTGAGGTTACTGAAACAACCAGGAGGTTGGCTTAGAAGCAGCCACCCTTTAAAAAGTGCGTAACAGCTTACTGGTCTAGTGACTTCGCGCGGAAAACGTAACGGGGCTAAGCATAGTACCGAAGCCATGGGTCTCAGCGCAAGCTGGGGCAGTAGGGGAGCGTTCTGTCAGCGGTGAAGGTCGATCGTAAGGGCGACTGGAGCGGACAGAAGTGAGAATGCAGGCATGAGTAGCGTACAAACATGTGAGAACCATGTTCGCCGTATATCTAAGGTTTCCGACGCCAGGTCATTCCGCGTCGGGTTAGTCGAGTCCTTAGCCGAGGCCGAGAGGCGTAGGTGATGGACATCCGGTCAACATTCCGGAACCGCTAGGAAGTGCGATGGGAGGACGCAACGAGGTAGGCCAGCCCATTATTGGATTTGGGTGCAATCCATCTAGGCGTTGAGACTGGCAGGTAAATCCGCCGGTTGAGCTGAGGTGAGAGCGAGCCGTAAGGCATAAGTGGTTGAGCCTTGTTGCCAAGAAAAGTCTCTAAGCATAACTTTCCAGCGCTCGTACCGCAAACCGACACTGGTAGATGGGTAGAGTATACCAAGGCGAACGGGAGAACCCTCGTTAAGGAATTAGGCAACATGACCCCGTAACTTCGGGAGAAGGGGTACCCTCCTTAGTGTCAAAGCTTTGGAGGGTCGCAGTGAAATGGCTCTGGTGACTGGTTAACAAAACCACAGGTCTCTGCTAAGCCGTAAGGCGATGTATAGGGGCTGACGCGTGCCCAGTGCCGGAAGGTTAAAGGGAGAGGTTAGGCGCAAGCCGAAGCTTTGAACTGAAGCCCCGGTGAACGGCGGCCGTAACTATAACGGTCCTAAGGTTAACGATTCGCTAGCCTTAGTAAAATCGAACCATATGCGGGAAACTCCTCAACAGCCAGGTGGTACTCGTCGTAATCAAATACGGCAGTAAAAATCCACTGGACACGGGGACAATCCGCAGGGAAGGCTTCCATGATAGATACCGATGAAATGTTGGAAGAACCCTCAGAGACTTTACGTTCGATCTTGACTTCTTCGAGATTGGAAGCGCAATGGGTTGTAGGGTTTGTAGATGGAGAAGGATGTTTTTATGTCGGCATCAATTCCCAACCTGAAATGAAAACAGGGTATCAGGTATTACCTGAGTTTACAGTTGTTCAACACAAGCAAGATGTTCAACTGCTTTATGCCCTGAAAGAGTTTTTCGGTTGCGGTGTTGTTCGGCAAAATCATGGTGACCGTAGGGCTTACCGTGTGAGAGGTGTAGAACATCTCCAGGAACGAATTATTCCGTTCTTTGAAAAACATTCTTTGAAAACGAAAAAACATCTTGATTTTTTGAAATTCAGAAAAGTCTTGATGATGATGCAAAGAAATGAGCATTTGACCCTTGAAGGGATCGAAAAGATCCGCCAAATCGCTTCCGAAATGAATAGAGGACGAGAAAGATAAAGTCCGGCTTCTCTGGAAACAGAGTGAGATGATCCGAGCGAAATTCCTTGTCGGGTAAGTTCCGACCCGCACGAATCGCGTAACAATTAGAGCACTGTCTCGACGAGGGACCCGGTGAAATTGAAATGGCTGTGAAGATGCGGCCTACCCGCAGCAGGACAAAAAGACCCCGTGGAGCTTTACTGCAACTTGGCATTGTATTTGGATATAATCTGTGTAGAATAGGTGGGAGGCTTTGAAGCTGGCGCGCTAGCGTCGGTGGAGCCATTAGTGAAATACCACCCTGATTATGTTTAGATCCTAACCCCATTCCGTCATCCGGATGGGGGACCGTGCCAGGTGGGCAGTTTGACTGGGGCGGTCGCCTCCTAAAAGGTAACGGAGGCGCCCAAAGGTTCCCTCAGGTGGAATGGAAACCCACCATAGAGTGTAAAGGCATAAGGGAGCTTGACTGTAAGGCCAACGCGCCGAACAGAGACGAAAGTCGGGCTTAGTGATCCCACAATACCGAGTGGAAGGGTTGTGGCTTACCGGATAAAAGCTACCCCGGGGATAACAGGCTGGTGAGATCCAAGAGTTCACATCGACGATCTCGCTCGGCACCTCGATGTCGGCTCATCGCATCCTGGGGCTGGACAAGGTCCCAAGGGTCGGGCTGTTCGCCCGTTAAAGCGGTACGCGAGCTGGGTTCAGACCGTCGTGAGACAGGTCGGTCTCTATCCGCTGTGGGCGTAAGGGATTTGAAGGGAGCTGCTCCTAGTACGAGAGGACCGGAGTGGACAGACCTCTAGTGTGCCAGTTGTTCCGCCAGGAGCATCGCTGGGTAGCCATGTCTGGCAAAGATAACCGCTGAAAGCATCTAAGTGGGAAACTTGCCCTAAGATTAGATCCCTGTAATCCCGTAAGGGAGTAAGACCGCAGGTAGACTACCTGCTTAATAGGCAGCGTGTGTAAGCGCAGTAATGTGTTAAGCTAAGCTGTACTAATGGTCGAGGGCTTCCTTCCGTGATGCGGAGAACTTGGTACTTTTCAAATTTACATCATTTTATTGCTATTCAGGAACAATTTTGTGAAATTGTCCCTTGGTGATCTGAGCGACGTGGGTACACCCGGTCCCATACCGAACCCGGTAGTTAAGCACGTCAGCGCCGATGGTACTTGGAGGGCGACCTCCCGGGAGAGTAGGTCATTGCCAAGGGGCTTTTCTTTTTAACATTTCACGCACAGGGTTTTTTTCCGCGCGTGCATCGTGAAGAGCCTCGATTGCATTATCAAGGCTGAGTTTATAGATTTCGTCAATTTTCATGTAGAAAGCAGGTGAATTTCATGGCTTCAGTAAATTTACGCAATGGTGAGTCTCAGGACTCTTTGCTCAAGCGCTTTCGCAAGAAGATCGTCAAGAGCGGCATATTAAGCACCATCCGCAATAAGCGCTGGTTTGTTTCCAAAAGTGAACAACGCCGCATGGAAAAAAAGAAGGCTATTCGCCGCATTAAGCGGCGCGCCTTTAAGGATACTGAGTAGCAGCAGGCAGGAAGAGCATATGACAAAAGAAGAAGGTAAAATTAAAGTGGATGGTCTCGTGATCGAAGCCCTGCCTGGAACCCAGTTCCGTGTGCGGCTTGATAATGGTCATGAAGTACTTGCCTACCTTGCAGGTAAGATGCGGAAACATTATATTCGTATATTGCTGGGGGATCATGTATCCATGGAAATGTCGCCTTATGATCTGACACGCGCCCGGATTACTTTCCGCCAGCGTAAGAACGCCCCTGCCACTACTCCGGTTTGAGGTAAAAACCCTGATCAAGCCTATCAAAGTCCTCCGTGAAAACGGCGGGCTTTTTTTATTTTTCGGCAGCTGACACCTTCGAGAAAAGTGTCACTCAAAAAATCTTTTCATCCATGCCTGTATCGTGTATAATCCCGAACGCAGGTTTGGTCAGGCTCTTTTTTATGATGTTTTTTGAGTAAAAAGAGGAGTGTGAAGCGTATTTTTTGATCGCGCGGTCATTTGGTTCGTTTCAGAACTTGGTAGACAACCCCTCGGCCGATACTGTGTAACGGCCGAATTTCTTTATCATTTCCATGTGGAAAGTAGGTGATATCGTTGGGCATGGTTAATTTACGCAATGGCGAGTCGCAGGACTCCTTGCTCAGGCGCTTTCGCAAGAAAGTCATCAAGAGCGGGGTTTTAAGTACCATTCGAAACAAACGCTGGTTCGTCTCCAAGAGCGAACAGAGGCGCATGGCAAAAAAGAAGGCAATCCGTCGTATTAAGCGAAAATCCTTCGACGATACTGAATAGATCCAGAGGCCTGTATGACAAAAGAAGAAGGCAAAATCAAAGTGGATGGTCTGGTAATCGAAGCCTTGCCCGGCACTCAATTCCGGGTCAAGTTGGATAACGGACATGAAGTGCTGGCGTACCTCTCAGGCAAAATGCGCAAGCATTACATCCGTATTTTGCTTGGTGACCGCGTTGCACTTGAAATGTCTCCTTATGATATGGCGCGAGGACGCATCACCTTCCGGCAGCGCAAGCAAGCGCCCGTCGCTCCTATTCAGGAGTAGTCATCCTGACTTTTGATTTCCCGTAAATAAAAAGGCTTCCGCAGTGGAAGCCTTTTTTGATTTAATTTATACATGCTTATGGTAATTCGCGCCATGACCCCAATACCTTCATATAGTTGGCCCGTTCAAATGCGGCCGGCTCACGGACATTTTTCTGGGACATGCTTCCCTGCATTTGTTTGATGGATGTATACTCGTGCTTTTCCATCCACTCTCGGATGTGACTCAGAATCTCTTTTATACGCTGCGGAGCAGGAGTGGCACCCCAGAGCAACTCTGATGCCACCATGCCGACTTTCGCGCCAGCCATCATGGCTTTTAGCAGATCTTTTGATTTGTGGATTCCACTGGTTAATGCAAAATCAGTCTTGACTTTTCCATGCAGGATCGAGATCCAACGCAAGGGCAGGCGCAGATCGGCAGAGGTGCTCAGGTCAAGGTTGTGTACGATCTCTAATTCTTCCAGATCAAAATCTGGTTGATAGAAACGGTTGAATAGAACCAATCCATTGGCGCCCGCTTCGACAATTCTCCGCGCAAAATTTGGCAAAGCTGTAACAAATGGACTTAACTTCACCGCCAGCGGAATGGAGATCACAGACTTTACTTCTGCCACCAATTCCACCTGGGAATTTTCAAGTTCTTGCGCGGTAAGATCAAGATCGGTTGGGATGTAATAGAGATTCAACTCCAATGCATCTGCGCCCGCATCCTGGATTTGTTTCGCATAGCGCGTCCAGCCGCCTTTGGAAACGCCGTTCAAACTTCCGATCACGGGGATCTTGAGCGCCTTCTTCAATCCAGCAACTTGATCCAAATATTTTTCAGGACCAATTGAATACATGCCGCCATCAGGTAAATAGGACATTGCCTCAGCAAACGAGTCAGTTCCACGGGTAAGGTAATGATCAAGCTCAAGGCTTTCATGGATGATCTGCTCCTCGAAGAGCGAGTACATCACGATCGCTGCAATACCTGCTTCTTCCAGCCTGCGCGCTGTCTCGACCTTTTTGGAGAGAGGAGAGGCTGATGCCACAAGTGGATTCTTTAAGTTCAAACCAAGATAGGTCGTAGAAAGATCCGTCATTTTTTCTCCTAGCTGCCGTTTTCATAATGCATCGAAGCCATTTGTTGATATAGAGTCCAGCGTGATTTTGCATCCTGCTGGGCTTCTTTCATCAATTCTTCGGCGCGGGCTTCATCCATTTGCGTGAGCATCTTATAGCGTGTTTCGTTGTACGCATATTGCGAGATCGGGATGCTCGGTTCCCTGGATTCAATCACCAGCGGATTCTTTCCTTCTTCGATGAGACGCGGATCGTAACGGTACATCGGCCAATGACCCGATTGCACTGCAAGTTTTTGCTGCTCGAGACCCTTCGCCATATCATAGCCGTGCGCAATACAGTGACTGTATGCGATGACCAGCGAGGGGCCATCATAAGACTCTGCTTCGATCAATGCGCGCAGGGTTTGCTGATCGTTCGCGCCCATGGCAATACGCGCCACATAAACATAGCCATACGACATTGCAATCAAGCCGAGGTCTTTCTTGGGCATGCCCTTGCCGCCCATTGCGAATTTCGCAACCGCTGCGCGCGGCGTGGCTTTGCTGGCTTGTCCGCCTGTGTTTGAATACACTTCGGTATCAAGAACCAGGATGTTTACGTTGCGACCTGAGGCAAGCACATGATCCAAACCACCGTAACCGATATCATACGCCCAACCGTCGCCGCCGATGATCCACACGGATTTTTTGACGAGGTTATCTGCCAGGCTGATCAGGTCTTTTGCGCGGCTGTCCTTTGATTTTGCCAGTTTCTTTTTAAGCTGCGTCACACGTTCGCGTTGTTCTTCGATGGCGGTTTCAGTCGTTTGTTCTGCCAACAGCAAATCGTGGACAAGCTCGCTGCCAATCTCATCGTGAAGCAGAGATAACAACTCGCGCGCGTATTCCTGTTGTTTATCAATTGTCAGGCGCATGCCCAGTCCAAACTCAGCGTTATCTTCAAATAGCGAGTTCGACCATGCAGGTCCGCGTCCTTTGTCATTGACAGCCCATGGGGTGGTAGGCAGGTTTGCGCCATAGATGGATGAACAACCCGTTGCGTTCGCGATCACGGAGCGCTCGCCAAACAGTTGAGAGACCAGCTTGACATAAGGCGTTTCGCCGCATCCCGCGCACGCGCCGCTGAATTCAAACAACGGGCGCAGTAATTGTGAATTCTTGATCGTGGAAGGATTGAATAACTTTCTGTCCATATCTGGAATATTCATAAAGAAATCCCAGTTCTTCGCTTCAGTTTCGCGTAAAGCAGGCTGCGGCGCCATGTTGATCGCCTTGCGTCCCACCGCGCTTTTATCCTTCGCGGGGCAGACTTCCACACACAAGGTACAACCTGTGCAATCTTCGGGAGCAACTTGCAGCGTATATGCCATGCCTTCCGAAAATTCCTTAAACTTCGACGGCATGTGCTTGAATGTCTCAGGCGCATCGGCAAGCAATTTTTCATCATACACTTTATGGCGGATGACCGCGTGCGGACAAACCATCACGCATTTGCCGCATTGAATACACAGGCTTTCCTCCCAGACGGGAATTTCCAGCGCGAGATTGCGCTTCTCCCATTGTGTTGTGCCAAGCGGATATGTCCCATCCACGGGCATTGCGGATACAGGCAGATCATCGCCATCGAAGCTGATCATGGGTCCAAGCACATTGCGGACGAAATCAGGCGCATCCTTCGGGACCGAGGAGCGGCGCGTCATCTTTGAGCTTACCTTCGCTGGGACTTTGACCTCATGCAGATTCGCGATGGTCGCATCCACAGCCTCGAAATTCTTCTTCACGACGGCTTCACCGCGTTTGCCATAAGTCTTTTCAATGGCGTGTTTGATTTCTTCAATCGCTTGTTCGCGCGGAAGCACGCCAGAGATGGCGAAGAACGCTGTCTGCATGATTGTGTTGACGCGCTGCCCCATGCCTGTCTTTTCGGCGACATCATAACCGTTGATGACATAGAACTTGAGTTTCTTCTCAATGATCGCGGATTGGACTTCGCTCGTCAGCGTATCCCAAACTTCATCTTTATTTGACATGCTGTTGAGCAGGAAGACCGCGCCTTCCCTGGCGTATTTCAGCATGTCAAATCTTTCAAGGAAATTGGATTGGTGACAAGCCACAAAGTTCGCCTGATTTGGCTCGATGAGATATGGAGCGCGAATCGGCTTCGACCCAAAGCGCAGGTGAGAGGTGGTCATCTGACCGGATTTCTTCGAGTCATATACGAAATAACCTTGCGCGAAATTCTCCGTCTCTTCGCCGATGATCTTGATCGAATTCTTGTTCGCGCCCACTGTGCCATCTGAGCCGAGACCGAAGAATACACAACGTACCGTTTCGGGGTATTCGATGGAGAAGGAAACATCCACATCGAGGCTGGTGTGAGAAACATCATCGTTGATACCCACTGTGAAATGTGTCTTCGGTTCAGCCTTCTTCAATTCATCCAAAGAGGCTTTTACCATTGCAGGCGTAAATTCTTTGGAGGAAAGTCCGTAACGTCCGCCGATCACAGTTGGAAGGTTGGAAGGTTGGAAGGCGTTGCCCTGAGCCTGTCGAAGGGTTGCAGGTTTTCCTTCAACTTTCAACTTGGAACCTTCAACCAAAGCATTTACCACATCCATATAAAGCGGCTCGCCCATGGAACCAGGTTCCTTTGTGCGATCTAAAACCGCAA
>Ga0082335_1001971_pt1 | contig 40365 bp, 31 predicted proteins | sample Subgrocontami58m_FD_72375 | JGI IMG/M metagenome (GOLD analysis project Ga0082335, IMG submission 72375) | Subsurface groundwater microbial communities from S. Glens Falls, New York, USA - GMW37 contaminated, 5.8 m (SPADES assembly) (version 2) ...
CTCGCTGTGAAAATAAAGGTTGCGCCCGAAGATCTCATAAAGACGATTACCGAATTCAATGCCGAGGTCAAAGATGGTCAAGCCCTGAATCTGCCGATTCCCAAAACAGCCCATGCCTTAACCGTGGATCGCGCGCCCTATCATGCCCTCTATCCTGTTTGGCCCGGCCTGAATCACCCTTTGGGAGGCTTGAAAATAAACACTAAAACCCAGGTATTAAATCTGGAGAATGAACCGATTCCGGGGTTGTATGCAGCAGGGTCCATTGTCAATTGGGCCTTCGGCAAACCGTACGAAGTCGCAGGGGTAAAAACTTATAAAGGCAGCTACCATGCCGGTTCTTCCTCCGGTTTTGGTACGGCCCTTGTTTTCGGTCGGCTGGCCGGGAAATATGCCGCTCAGGAGGCCCTGCCCATATAACGGCATCCACATACCGTCGGATTGGGAAAAAGGTTGCCAAACGCCCCGCTATAATACCGTGACAGCCAAAGGGGGGCATCACCAGAGATCGCCAGAGGCTTTCTACAGATAATATTAATATTACACGATTAATTCGCAATAAAAGGGGGATGACAATGAGGAAATTATCTTGTTTTTGGATGTGGGGCATCTTGATTGCCGGCTTCCTGGCCATAACGCCTTCTTTCAGCCCTGCCTGGGCAGCTGCTGCCTCGACCAAGAAAGCCTGGGAACTGGAATGGGAAAAAGTCGTTAAGGAAGCCAAAAATGAAGGTACTTTAGTGATCTATGCCGCTGATATGAACCCGGAAGTGCGGGATGCCCTTACTCTGGCCTTAAAAGACAAATTTGGTTTGAAGCTGGAAACCATAACGGGCAGAGGACAGGAGATCATTACGAAGATGGAAGCTGAAAGGCGCGCGGGATTGTATATGGCTGATCTCTACCTGGGCGGCGTCGGCGCGATCCAGAGTATTCTAAAGCCCGCTGGCCACCTTGCACCTCTTGAGCCCATGTTATTCCTCCCCGAAGTATTGAATGAAAAGGCTTGGGTTGGGGGCCAACTTTCGTGGGTAGACAACGACCATTACAATCTGGCGTTCCTTGCTATCCCCAAGGTGCCGGTAAGCTACAATAAAGAGTTTATAAAACCCGCGGACGTAAGGTCTTGGCAAGACTTCTTGAACCCGAAATGGAAAGGGAAACTGATGTTCAACGACCCGTCGCTTACGGGCTCCGGTTCGGCGGTCTTTATGGCCCTCGCCAAAGGCATCATGGACCTTGATTACCTGCGGCAACTGGCCAAGCAGGACCTGGTCATTACCAGGGACCAGCGGCAGCAAGCTGAGTGGTTAGTGAGAGGTAAATATCCCATCGGCATTGGTCTGGAAGATGCGGTCATGATGCAGTTTAAGAAAGTTGGCGCCCCTATCGGTTTTGCCATCCCGCGGGAAGGCTCGTACATGACTTGCGGGACCGGGGCCCTTTCCTTATTAACCAGGAATCCTCATCCTAACGCCGCCAAGCTGTTCATCAACTGGCTGCTGACCAAAGAGGGTCAAACTATATTCTCCCGCGCCCATGGAAATCCCAGTGCCCGGGTGGATGTCCCGACCGATTTCCTGCCGCCGGAGGTGGCGCGTCAGCCTGACGTGAAATATCTGGACACCGTTAGTGCGGAATATGCCGCTCAAAGAAGCAAATATGCAAAGATGTCAAAAGAGGTTTTCGGCATTAAATGAGTGCCTTAGCTCGCCAGGAAGGGCAACCTAAATAAAAATTAATGACCGCCCTTGCTTTCTTTCGGTTGATGAATCTATCCCTGGCTTAGCTTAAGCAAGGAATCAGAAATTACATACGAGGTTTCCGAGTTCCAGGGAGAAGGTTTCGTAATTGACCGAATAGTCCACCGGGCATTCGATCAATACCGGCTTGCCCTGGGCGAAGGCCTTCCCTAAGAGAGCGGCAAGATCATCTCCTGCCCGAACCTTCACCCCTTTTATTCCGAAGCTCTCGGCATAGCGGACAAAGTCAGGGTTGCCGTAATCCAGAGCGAAGCTTTTGAACTTCTTGACCTGCTGCTCCCACTTGATGAAACCGAAAGCATTGTCGTTGATGATCAGGATCACCAGGGGGATGTTTTCCCGTACTGCGGTCTCCAGTTCCTGGGAACTCATCATGAAACCGCCGTCGCCCACCACCGCCAGCACTTTCTTTTGCGGATTGATCAGCTTTGCGGCAATGCCCGCCGGCAGGCCGCCCCCCATGGTTGCCAGGGCGTTGTCGAGGATAAAGGTGTTGGGTCTATAGGCCTTGTAGAGCCGGGAAAACCAGAGCTTGTAGATGCCGTTGTCGAGCGTGACGATGTCTTCGGGGCCCAGCGCCTTCCGGACGTCCAGGACTATCTCGTGCGGTGTGGGAGGAAATTGCCGGCCGGGATGAGAATCGAGTTTGTCGGCAATGAAGGACCGGATTTTGCTGAAGGTTTTTCCGCTCTTCCGGCCGGTAATCAGGGGGCTCAGGGACCGGAGAGAACAAGCGATGTCACCCACCACCTCGACGGCGGGGTTATAGTATCCATCGGTTTCCGCTTCGGAAAAGTCGATATGAAGGATCCTCGTTTCCAGGTTTCGGTGCCAGACATAGGGCGGGTATTCCACAATGTTGTAACCCAGGGTGATGATGAGGTCGGCCTGGTCGATACCGCAGTTGACGTAATCGCGCCGGTGGATGCCGGTAGAGAAAAGACTGTATTCCGAATCAGCGGAGAGCACGCCTTTGCCCATTTGGGTGTGCACCGCGTAAATGCCGGTTTTTTCAGTAAACTCGCGTATTTCCTGGGTGATCATGGTCCGGTTGGCGCCGGCGCCCAGGAGCAGGAGCGGCTGTTTGGCGGCGTTGATCATTTCCGCCGCCGCCTCGAGGGCCTTGACGTCGGGTGCGGGCCGGCGGACAAACCCCCGTTTCTGCACCGGAGCGCCCGTTTCACTTACGGCAACGTCTTGCGGCAGTTCAAGGTGGACCGCGCCCGGCCGCTCGGCCTGGGCCGTCTTGAACAGATTTCTGAGGACCGTGGGGATGGTATTAGGATCGGCGATGGAGACGGCATTCTTAGTCAACGGCCGCATCATTCTTACCACATCGATGAGCTGGAAGCGGGACTGCCAGTTGCCGCGTACCGCCTTTTGACCGGTGATAACCACTACCGGGGCACCGATCATCTGGGCATGGGCCACACCGGTTACCAGGTTGGTGGCCCCCGGCCCCAGTGTTGAGAAGCACACGCCCGCTTTTCCGGTCAGGCGTCCGTATGTGGCCGCCATGAACGCGGCCGCCTGTTCGTGGCGCGTGATGATTACTTTGATCGATGAGGTGCGCAACGATTCCAGGAGGTCCAGGTTCTCCTCGCCGGGCAGGCCGAAGATAAATTCCACTTTTTCCTCTTCCAGTTGCCTTACGAACAGGTCTGATGCTTTCACGTTATCCCCTTTCTAATCAGGCTGTTGAAAAACGCCCATCCCCGCCTTCGCGGGGACGACGTCTGCGGCGTTCCCTCATCCTTCGTCATTGCGACGTGCCAATAGTACGTCTCACTCCTCATGATTGCGGAGGCCTTGCAGCTGGACATTTTTGAACAGCCTTAAATTGTCTACTCCCTTATCACTATGGATTTGATGTTGACGAACTCCTTCAGGCCGTAATGCGATAGTTCCCGGCCTATCCCGGACTTCTTGACGCCACCGAAGGGCAGGCGCGGGTCCGACTTGACCATGTCGTTGATGACGACGACCCCCGCCTCGATGCGCCCCGCCAGCCGCTCTGCCCGGTCGTGATTCCTGCTCCAGAGGGACGCGCCCAGTCCGTATTCGGTGGCATTGGCTGCCTGTACCGCCTCGTCCTCATCTCTGACCACGATGATCGGCGCAATGGGACCGAATACCTCTTCGGAGAGGATCTTCATGTCGCTCCGGGGATTATAAACCGCGCAGGGGGTGAAGAAAAGGCCTTGGTGGACCGGCGGTCCCATTTCCAGAATCTCGGCTCCTCTGGATCTGGCATCCTGGAGCTGATCCCGGAGCGTCGCCAGGATATCCGCCCGGGCCAGGGGGCCGATGTCCGTTGTTTCGTCCATCGGATCGCCAACCTTCAATTCCCGGAGTTGCGCCAGAAAGTATTTCTTGAACTCCTCGGCGACCGACTCCAGTACGATAAAGCGCTTGGCGGCAATGCAGCTTTGGCCGGCATTGATCGTCCGGGCTTTGGCCGCCATCCGGCCGGCCTTTTCCAGATCGGCATCGTCAAGGACAATGAAAGGATCGGAGCCGCCCAACTCGAGCACCACCTTCCTGATCCGCGCTCCCGCGCGGGCCGCCACCTCTTCGCCGGCGTGTTTGCTGCCCGTAAGCGATACGGCATCCACCTGGTCGTCGTCGATGAGCCGGAGGGCCGCCTGCGAATCCAGCAAAAAAGTTTTGAGCACGTTTTCCGGAAAGCCTGCCCGCCGGAAGGCGTCTTCAATGGCAAGGGCGCACATCGGTACGTTGGAAGCGTGTTTCAGGGCCACGACGTTGCCCGCGGCAATGGCCGGCACAGCGCACCGGAAGACCTGCCAGAAGGGAAAATTCCAGGGCATGATGGCCAGCAGGATCCCCAGCGGTTCGAAGGTCACGTAGCTCTTCGCCGCTTCCGTCCTGATTTCTTCGGCCGCAAGAAACCGCGCGGCATTATCGGCGTAATAGTCGGTAAGCGAGGCGCACTTCTCCACCTCCGCCACCGCATCCTTGATGGGTTTGCCCATTTCCCTGGTGATCAATTCTCCATAGGTGCGCTTCTCGGCCCTGAGGACGTCGCCCAACTTCCTGATCAGTACCGCTCGTTGCGCGAGGGGCAGCGTTTTCCAAGGTAAAAGAGCCCGTCGGGACCGGGCGATCTCCGCCTCCGTCTCTTTCTTTCCCAGGAGGGCAAACTCTTTCATCACCTCTCCCGTATAGGGATTTATCGACCGGATTGTTGCCGGCTCATGATTAACTTTTTCGGTAGTCTGGTCTTTCATCTTTGTGCCTCCAAGTTACATCCGCCTGCTTTCCGGGTGCATTTTACCATATTTTTCTCCCCGACTCCCCTATTTTTGTGCGTCAGCGGCGCACTTTTTTCGTCGGTGTCCATCCGGAAATACCCGGCGAGATACTAACGGCTGTCATTTTTCTTGACAGCGCGCCCGCTTTTACTTACTCTCGCCACACAGGGATGAACGTTTTATCACTTGTTTTCAGCAGCAATATCAACATGGGAGGTCGAAAATGGAATTCTTTGACGTTGTAAAAGGGAGAAGGAGCGTCCGCAATTTTAAGAAGGACCCGCTGCCCGCAGGGGCGGTGGAGACGATCCTGGATGCCGCCCGGTTTGCCATGTCGGGCGCCAACGGGCAGCCGTGGGAATTTATCGTGGTTACGAAACCGAAATCAAAAAACAAAATCGTCGACGCCTACATGGAGTTTGGCCGCAAGCCGATTATTGCCATCGAGCAGACCCGGGAATTAAGATACCGGCACAACATGTTCAAAACCCCTTACGTCCAACCGCCGGGCTGGAGAAATGCCCCCGTGATCGTCGCCGTGTGCGGAGACCTGAGGACCTACCAGGCCACCGTCCTGGCCACCCACTTTTACAACGGCGAGGGAGGACCGCAGGGCACCTATCTGAAGAACATGGGCAATGCCACGCAACTCCTCTGCCTGGCCGCCGCCGCCGTGGGACTGGGGACGCAATGGGTGAGCGTTAACCTCGGCTGGGAGAGGAAGGTCCGGGATATCCTCAAGGTGCCCGAAGACCTGATCATCCATACCCTGATCCCCATCGGCTATCCGGTGCACAAACCCGCGCCTCCTTATCGCCGGGAGCTGAAGGATATCGTCCACTATGAAGAATACGACCAGGCCCGGTACCGGACAACGGAAGACATCGTCCAGTTCCTGGACCGCTTGAGAAAACATACGAAGCCGGCCTACAAAAAATTTGTGATTGAATAAGGATCACCGGGATGGGTTGCCGCGACGGAAGAATTACGAATAGGCCGGAATAATATTACCGGGAACGGCGGTATTATTCCGGCCTGTATCCAATTACTTGACTTTCGCCACGCTTCTTTCCCCAGGCCCGACGCCTCAGTGGACCGGCGTTTTGGGGGGCGCAACTAAACTGCCCGACGGGTACCGAATGTCGGGCAGGCGATCATCTAAGTTGAGACGTCCTCAACGTCCTCATAAACAGCATTCGAAAACCGAGGTGTGCAAATAGCCAGGAAGACCAAATCCTCCGAGCCGATGTTGGCGATGCGCTGCGGGCACATTGGCGGGATGAGCACGATGTCGCCGGCAGTTACTTCCTGTGGGGGTAGTTTCCCAACCTCGGCGCATCCCCGGCCGGCGAGGATGTAGTAGCGTTCGGCAGTTCCCTTAAGGCGATGCCAACGAGTTCTTACCCCGGGCTCCAATCTCGCCCGGGCGATTGATACCTCCTGGTCGTCCGGGGTGTTGGACAACTCAGTAATGTAACACTTCTCGGAGGTAAAGAACTCAGCACTGAGATTTTGCTTTTTAATGCCTTCTTTCATCAGATTCTCTCTTTACCCACCGGGTGCCCGTTCACACCCATGCGCCAGCTAAAGCGCAGGCGGATATATTTCCCCCGCTTTCCCGTCCGGTTTCTTGACCTTTACCCTTACGGCTCCCGATATTCATAATATTTATTTCCGGGAAAGACAAGGAAAGTTGCCCGACCCCGATAATTCTAAAGGTCACAGGTAAACGGGCTGAGTCTCGCTCGGGGCTGTTAACATTATTAACAGTTCCTATTATCCTAATTAGTTGATTTTAATATCTTTCAACAGGTCGCGCAAAATATTAACAAGGGCATGTAAATATTTATAACACTTTCCCCGGGGCACTCAAGCTGCCGGATATTCTCCCTTCTTTTACCATTGGCAATATGTATTTGTTTTTCTTGAGTATTATCAAAGTCAGCTGCTGATCACGCGGGCCTTTTGGTCTTGGCATGGTTTATGGAACAATAAAAGCAAGCAAGAAAATTTCAGACGGAAGGAGGAAAGGGTTATGAGACTTTTAATTCTAATTGTCGTCGGTCTGTTAGCTGTTGCCATGCCTTTGTTTTGGTTGTTGGCGACGGTGACGGGTATCGTTTCTTATGGTCTCCATTGGCGGCGTACCGCCCATGAAGCGCCGGATGTCGTCCTGAATCCCCAACTGGGATTCACCATGGCCGATGGCGGCGACGCCATTGAAAAAGGCGATGCCATCAAGAAAGAAGAAAAGAAGTAAGCGACTGTATACCAGGTTGGCATACCCGTCAGGTCTCTGGATGCACCAGGGGTGATGATGCCGGGAAGCGAGGGCATCTGATCATATCTGGTGGTTTAGCCCCCATCCGGGCTTTGCGACGCCAACGGCGCAAGCCCGATGGTGACGAAAAGAAAGGAGTGATTACTCCATGGGAATCGACAGAAGGACATTTCTAAAGGGTCTGGGAGTGGGAGTCGCCTCTTTGGCGCCGGGGAGTGCTTTGTTGCCGGCGAGACTTGAGGCGGGAGAGGTTACCGTAACGAAGGAATTCATGGGAGTTCTGGTCGATACCACCAGGTGTGTGGGATGTCGAAGCTGCGAAGTGGCCTGCGCCGAGGCAAACAAATTGCCGAGTCCGGATTTAGGTGATACCTCGGCGTTGGAAAAAATCCGGCCGACATCGATAAAGCAATGGACAGTAGTCAACCGCTATAAAACGGAAAAAGGAGAGGTCTTCGCGAAAAAGCAGTGTATGCATTGCAATCAGCCGGGCTGTGTTTCCGCCTGCCTGGTGAAGGCCATGGAAAAAAGGAAGGAAGGACCGGTTACCTGGGACACCAATTGCATGGGGTGCAGGTTTTGTATGATTTCCTGCCCTTTCGACATCCCCAAGTTTGAATATGACAGCGCTGTTCCCAAAATCCAGAAGTGCAGCATGTGCTGGGAGCGGCTCAAAAAGGGTGAACGTCCTGCCTGTGTGGAAGCCTGTCCGACGGAAACCCTGACCTTCGGTCCCAGGAGAGAGCTCCTGGAAGAAGCTAACCGGCGCATATACGGGGAGTCGGGCAAATATGTCTCCCATATTTACGGGGAGAACGAGGTGGGCGGTACGGGCTATCTCTATCTGGCCGGGGTGCCCTTTGAACAGCTGGGCTTCCGCACCGATCTGGGAAAAAAGGCTTATCCCGAATTCAGCAAAGGATTTCTCTATTCAGTGCCCATTGTCCTCCTCCTCTGGCCGGCATTGTTGGCGGGTATCCACGCTCTTACGAAACGGGAAGGGGAAGTGAAAAACAAAGAAGGAGGTGAGAAGCGATGAACTCCCTGGAAGCAACAGCAGAAACAAAGACATTTAAAGAGGTCCTGTCCTTCATTCGCAGTGAATTGAAGCCGAAGGGGAAGATCTTCACACCTTTCACGGTAATCTCCGCGCCCATCATTCTGCTCGGCGCCTTCCTTGTCCTCTACCGCCTCGTCAGGGGGCTGGGCGCCGTGACCAATCTTTCCCAGGATTTTCCCTGGGGGATATGGATCGGCTTTGATGTCATGGTCGGCGTAGCCTTCGCCGGCGGGGCCTATGTCCTTACCTTCGTGGTCTATGTGCTCGGGTCGCAGAAATATCATTCCATCATCAGGGCCACGGTCTTAAACGGCCTGTTGGCCTACATCTTTTATGCCGGAGCAATTTTTCTCGATCTCGGCCGGTGGTGGAATATCGCCAATCCGCTGTTCGGCAATAAATTCGGGGCGAATTCCGTGCTTTTCCTGATTGCCTGGCACTTCCTGCTCTATATGATGGCCGAGTTTGTGGAATTCTCTCCGGCGATTGCCGAGTGGCTCGGCCTGAGGAAAGTCCGGCGCTTCCTTGGTTCGCTGACCATCGGGGCGGTTATCGTCGGTATTGCGCTCTCCACCCTTCATCAATCGGGCCTCGGGGCGTTATTCATGATGGCCAAAGGAAAGATCCATCCCTTGTGGTATACGGAGTTCATCCCCGTGCTTTTCTTCGTTTCCAGCATCTTTGCCGGACTTTCGATGGTGATCTTCGAAGGCACAATCAGCCACCGGGTCTTCGGCGATCAGATAGACCATCAGGATCATGCGTCTTATCATGGCATCGTTGTCGGCTTAAGCAGGGGATGCGCGGTGGCCATGTTTGTCTACTTTTTCGCGCAATTGCTAATATTCATTCACGGCTGGCACTGGGCGCTCTTAAACACCCCCATGGGCTACTGGTATCTGGCGGAGATGCTCGGACTGGTGGCGGTTCCCTGCTTCCTATTCCTGCAAGGTGCGAGATACGGCAACCTGCTTATTATCCGCACTGCCGCCATCCTCACCCTGGTCGGCATTATCGTTAATCGGCTCAACATTTCGATCATCGCGTTTAAATGGTGGATACCCCTCAGTGAACGATATTTCCCCTCCTGGATGGAGGTTGTGATTACCCTGGCGATTATTCTGACCGAGGTCTGGGTATTCAGATGGATTGTCAACCGGATGCCGGTGTTCCGCAAACCGCCGGCTTGGGCGGAAGAAAATCATTAACGGGCATGAAGAATGAAGGACAAGGAGGTGACATCAATGGAAGGCTTCACATATGTAGACATCTTTGCGACCAAGGAAATTGAATACTTGCTGGTAATTGGCTTCCTGCTCCTTTTCACCCTCTTCTGGGGGATGGTGAGCAAACCCGTAAAAGCGGTTTATGAGGCAGCCGAGGGTATTATCCCGGCACTCAGTTCCTGGTTTCGTCTTCCCGAAGGAAAATTCTTTTTCCATCAAGGTCATAGTTGGGCCATGCCGGAGAGTGACACGGTGGTAAGGGTCGGTATGGACGATTTTGCCGGGAAGCTGGTAGGAAAAATCGATGCCGTCCGGTTTCCGCCCGTCGGTTCCCAGGTAAGGCAGGGAGAGAAGGCCTGGAGCCTGCTCGTAGGCTCAACATCCGTTGACATGCTCTCGCCCGTGGATGGGCAAGTACTGGACATCAACGAGAGTCTGTTAGCTTCGCCGGCAAGTATCGGCCGGGATCCCTATGGCCAGTCCTGGTTGATGAAAGTGCAGGCGCCAAAAATATCCTCCAATATAAAGAACTTATTGTCGGGGCGACTGGCCGGAAAGTGGATGGAGGAGGTAAGGGAAAGCCTGCTGACCCGGATGAATTACAATCTGGGCGCTGTATCCCAGGACGGCGGTGTGCCCATCGAAGGCATAGCAAAAAATTTGGATCGGGAAAAATGGGACGAGATTGTGAAGGAATATTTCCTGATTTCCTGATCCCGATAACCTAAAGGTCACAGGTAAACGGAATAAGTAAGTTTAATATTTACTTTCTGGCAGAAAGCAAACTCTAACTTACTAAAAGGTCGGGGTAGGAATTAAGATGACTACCATGCAGACAAAAAGAAAAAGTTATCCCCTGATACCTGATGAAGAGGGAAAGTGTATCTGGATGATGACCGGATTGATCTCTTACAAGCTCTGCGATCGAAGCTATCAATGTGAAAGCTGTCCCTTTGAGCAGGCCATAAAAAATGAGACAAAGGGGGAAGGTGATTTTCAGGAAGCGGAAGGTGATTGGGGGGAGGGAGCGCAAGGCGCTGAACCCTCCTTCTGGATCGGGGGTAATGTCTTCTATCACCCCGATCATTGCTGGGTGAAGGTGGAAAATTATGAAAAAGTGAGGATTGGCATCAATGATCTTTTGGCCCAGCTCCTTGCTCCCGTCAAAGTAGTTATCCTGCCCCAGGCCGGGAGCTTTACCGGCCGAGGAGAGTGCTGCGCCCATATTATCCAGGAAGATTACATTCTGCCCATTATTTCTCCGCTTTCCGGCCTTATCCAGGCAGTCAATCCCCGTCTGCAAAAGGAGCCGGAACTCATCACCACTGATCCGCAGGGAGATGGCTGGCTGCTATCGATGAAGCCTGATCATCTGGAAGAGGACCTTAAAAACCTTCTTTTCGGCAGGAAAGCGCTCTCCTGGTATCGGAGGAAGGAGAAGGAAATCATTGCCCGCGCTGATGATTTCCTGAGACAGAACCCCCAGGCAGTGGGCCCCACGATGCAGGATGGCGGCGTCATGATCGGCCGCCTGCAGGACATCCTCCATTTCGTCAATCCTCAGCAGCGAGCCCAAATTTTGGATTTCTCCATCGCCGGTCGCAACGATTATCACCCAAGGGAACCGGATAAAAGGGCATCCGAATTCATCGCCACCGCGGTCCACGAGTTGCGCGCGCCCGTTGCCGCGGTGGAGCAGCAGCTGACGGTCATCTTGAACAATATGGCAGGCGAGTTGAACGCAAAACAGGGACAGCTCATCGCCCGCGCCAAAGAAAGGACGAAAGGCATCCTGCTTTTGATCAGGGACTTACTGGATATTTCCCGGCTCGAGGCCGGGAAGGCGGCCCAGGAGCGGGAACCGCTGTCTTTGATCGAGGTGATCTCCGGCGTGGTCGAAATGCAGAAGGCCGATGCGGCGCAGAAGAACATCACCGTCGAATTTAAGCCTCCCCAGGGCATTTCGTTAATCCACGCCGACCGCGGCGGCATGGAAAGCATTTTCAACAATCTCCTGGCCAATGCCATAAAGTATACCGCTGCGGGCAGCATCACGATCACACTCAGCGAAGAGGACGGCTTTGTGAAGGTTGTCGTGGCCGATACGGGCATCGGTATCAAGAGTGAAGACCTGCCCCGTATCTATGACAAATTCTACCGGGTAAAATCACCCGAAACCCGCCAGATTGTCGGGACCGGACTGGGGCTCGCCATCGTGAAAAACATCGTGGACAGCCATCGCGGCTCGGTGACCGTGGAAAGCAGGAAGGGCAAGGGGACGACGTTCAGCGTTTTTTTGCCAAAAATAGCACCTCCGGCAACCTCATAACGGATTCTTATTTGCCCCACCAGGAAAACTGGAACTTCTTGGTAAAAGGGTTCCAGTTTTCCGCCTTGATATTCCTGTTACACAGAGGACAGATGTCGGCGGATTTTTGGTCGATATTCTCCACATATGTCGAAGAATTCATTACACATCTTGGCTGTGCACAGTGGATCAGTCCGAAGGTATGTCCCAGTTCATGCACCGACTCTTTCAATAGGCGATCGGTCGTTATCTCCCGGTCTTCCGGCAGACCATAGAAGCGGTTATGAAGGCGATGGGTAGATACTACCGACCCTATCCCCTTAAGCTGGGCCTCACCAAAAACAAAGGTCAGAATAGGAATAAAGAGATCGACATCCACTACCCCCAATATCTTTTCCGCATCCGGCGGCGGGGCCATAATGAGTTGCTGGAGGATGAGGGAGGAGTTGTATTGAACCCGGTGTGCGTCGAAGGCATCCTCCAAGTGGATACTTAGTTCTTTTATCTTCGTTTTTAAACGAAAGGTGTCCCGGATAAACGCCTCCAGCTTTTCTATGTGCGAATGATCCGCGAGCTCGATGGGCACAATATAAATATATGACATTAGTAAGTTAAGAATTATTTTTTGCGCCTTTCCGGCAAAAAATAATTTTGTTAGCGCATTAGTCAGTTAGCATCTGCTTGCTGCAAGAAGGTAAATTCGTCAACTTACTTATCCCGTTTACCTGTGACCTTTAGGTTATCGGGGTTGCGGCCATCTTTGAGATGATATTTTTCCATTTTATTGTAGATGGTGAGCCGGCTGACCTTAAGGATATCCGCTGCCTGAGCGATATTGCCCTTAGTTAGATTCAATATTTTCACGATTTGCTCCTTTTCCACGTCTTCCAGGGATTCTCCACCGGCCGGGACAGGTGCGGACGGAAAGGGAAAGGACAGGTCCTCTGCCTGAATTTGCGTTCCTTTGGCCACGACCATCGCCCTTTCAATGACATTTCTCATCTCCCGCACGTTACCCGGCCAATCGTATTTCCTGATCATCTCCATGGCCTCGGGAGAAAAATCGTCCACCTGTTTATTCATGGACCCGGCATATTTACACAACAGATACCTGGCAAGCAAGGGAATATCGGTTCTCCGTTCGCGGAGGGGAGGCAGCACGATGGAAAATACATTCAACCGATAATAGAGATCTTCCCGGAAGCTTCCCTCCTTGATGGATCTTTCCAGGTCCTTGTTGGTAGCGGAAATGACCCGGAAATCGGCATCTACGGTCTTGTCGCCCCCCAGTCTGGTGAATTTCTTGGTTTCAATGACCCTGAGCAGGTCCATCTGCATCTTTTCACTGATATTGCCGATCTCATCTAAGAAGAGGGTCCCTTTATCGGCCATTTCCAGCTTACCCTTTCTGCGGTAAATGGCTCCGGTAAAGGCCCCCTTTTCATGGCCGAAGAGTTCACTTTCCAGCAGACCTTCGGGGTAAGCGCCGCAGTTAATGGTAATAATAGGGAAGTACCTGCGCAAACTGCGGCTGTGAATGGCCCGGGCAATGAGCTCTTTTCCCGTCCCGCTTTCTCCCAAAATCATGACGGTGGAATCGGTTTTGGCAACGGAATTAACCATTTCCATTACCTTCTTCATGGCCGGACTCTCCCCCACGACCTCGTCAGGAAGCATGAGCTCTTCAATCTGCTGGCGCAGTTGAATGTTTTCCGTCAACAGACTTCTTTTCTCCACGGCATTCCTGATCAGTTTACTCAAATCATCGGGATCGATCGGTTTCGTGACGTAGTCAAAGGCCCCGTCCTTCAGGGCCTGGATCGCGGTATCCACAGAGGCATAGGCAGTGATGATAATGGTAACGATATTCTTATCAATTTGCTTGATGCGGTTCTGGAGTTCTATCCCATCCATTCCCGGCATCTTGATATCCAGCAGGATGATGTCCCAGGGATTTTCCTGAAGTTTCTTCAAAGCACTGGTAGCGTCATCGGCGGTATCCACCCGGTAGCCATCACTGGTGAACCACTGGTACAGAGAATCCCGTACCGATGCTTCATCATCGACAATAAGTATGCCTATCTCTTCCGGTTTCACTGGTTATCTCCTTTCGTTGGTCAATGCACATCACGTTCACAGATTGGCCGGCTGCGTATTTTCTTTGCCAGCTTGTACCCGGGGCAAGTCAATGGTAAAAGTAGTGCCCTCGTTGAGCGTCGATTCCACCTTAATGACGCCGGCGTGTTGTTCCACCACGCCGTAAACTACGGATAATCCTAAACCCGTGCTTTTCACTTTCGTGGAGAGAAAAGGTTCGAAGATGTGGGGAAGGACATCCTCGGGAATCCCCTTGCCGTTGTCCATCACGATGATGCGCATCAGGTCCTTTTCCGGCTGACAGCTGGTTTTGATGGTTATTTTCCCGCCCGGAGCAGCGGCCTCGGTAGAGTTAACGATCAAAGCAACCAGCACCTGCTGGATGCCACTGGCATCGCACTCGAGTAAGTCATTTCCCTCATCCAGTTCTTTGACCAGTGTCAGCTCCTTCATCTTCACGCTGTGGTCAATTACTTTTATACTGTTGTCGATGATGACGTTCAGGTGCTCTTCTTTAAAGTCCCCCGAGGTCTTCCGGGAAAAAAGCAGAAGATTTTTCACAATGTTGCCGCACCTTTTCGTTTCCTCGCTGATGAAGTTGAGATTTTGTTTGAGCAGTTCCAGGGTCTCCGCATTAATCTCTCCCCGGCCCAGATAGCGGGAGGAGACCTTGGCATAGGACAGAATTCCGGAAAGGGGATTATTAATTTCATGGGCCACCATGGCCGAAAGTTCCCCCTTCGAGGCCATCTTGGCCGCCAGGATGAGCTGGGCCTGCGCTTTTTCCAGTTCCCCGCTTTTTTCCTTCACCCGGTTCTCCAACTGGGATGACCAGTTTTGGACAGCTTCATTGGCCTCTTTCAGTTGATGGGTCATATCGTTGAAAGAATGGGCCAAGTTTCCCAGCTCATCCCGGGAATTGATCTCAACCTTATAGTCCAGGTTGAGATTGGCCACTTCTTTCGTGGCTGCGTTGAGTTTCCTTATGGGATTGTGGATCATCTTCCGGACGAAATAGCCCTTCACAAAGGCCGTTATCAAGATCAGGATAACGGCATAGACGATCATCTTGTTTCTCGTCTCGACAATTATTTTATCTCCCTTTTCCAGAGATAATTTGACATCCATGATGCCCAGCAGTTTTTCATTGGGAGAGTGGGCATGACAGGAGGCATTAAAGCAGGCTGGCTCATTTTCGATCGGAATAATCAAACCCAGGATCCGATATCCCTTGGAGGACGGAAATATCCGGGTGCGGTCTTTGGTGGGGACAATGCCTTTGGCCGGCTCTTCGGCGTGACAGACATAACACTGTTCCGCCCTTTTATCCGCAATGTGGCCCAGATCTTCCGGCCGGTCGGAAAAGGCAATTTTTCCTATTTTGTTATAAATCCGTATGCCTTCAATGGCCTTTTCCTTTCCGATGCTGCGAATCGTGTTGGTTAAATCATCCCGGCGATTTTCCAGCATGCTGTTATAAGTGGCCCGTTTGATAATATTGCTCACCTGGACGGCGTTGCTGACAATGTCTTCCCGGAAAAGACTCGTGTAGAAATAGATGTTCACATAGGTAACAATACCGAAAGAAAGCACGAGCAAAGCGATGAGTAAAAGAAAAAATTTCACACCGAGAGAATTGAAGGCAAGAATAACTTTGTCTGATATCGTGAGGTAGTTCATCAGTACCTCCCATTGCCTTCATCCTATCATTCCCCCCGGGGCTATTTCAACATAATAATGGGTTTGCAAGTCGCCGGGACATTAGAGCGGAAACCTGAGAAAGCTGCAGCAATAAGCGAATTGCTATTTTCTTCTTGTACCGGTCGCAGCTTTTCGTGTATGGTCCGTCCTATTGATGTGGAGTCTTTGAGGGACAACCGTGATTGCCAATCCTCAATCATTTTTTCGTTTTGCGGCCCAGTACTATCCGCTGCTCAGAGATCTATATTACCGGAGCGGCGGCTTCAACGACGCCGATCTCCGGGAGCTCGTCCTGCGCCACCGCAGCGGCGATGATCCCGCTCCCCACTACCTCGCCGAACAGCTTATCCGGCTGGGGATTATCGAAACAGCACCCGAGGCGACGACCAGTTACGAGATGATCAGGCCGGTTAAGAGCCTGAGGCGTTTCCTGTTGCAGGAGGCTTTGCTGATCGGCGCCGTGGACAGGCCACCGGTTTTCTGAGTAACCCTGCAAACTGCAAAAGAAATGGAAAAAACTTCTATGGGCATCACTTTCAAGGTCAAAATACTGGGTTTCGCGGGCAGCGGATTCGAAAATCGGGCCGCCGCCGCCCTCTACATTGCCGCCGTCGCCTACGGCATTACCCTGGCCATGTTGAACGTTCTGGTCCCGTTGTACGCCCTGCACCTCGGCTACAATCTGAAGACGATGGGGGCGATCGTCTCCTCGCAGGCCATTTTCCAGCTCGGTATGCGCCTGTTCGGCGGCATGCTGTCCGACCGTTTCGGGGAACGGCTGGTGCTTTTTTTGAGCTTCTTGTCAGTGTTGGCGGCGTCCATGATGTTCGTCTTTGTCAGCACGGTGGCCGGCCTGGTGGGGGCCCAGATTTTTGTCGGGTTTTCCCGGTCGATATACTGGAATGCCGCCCAGTCCTATGGAAGTCGCGTGAGCGAGCTTCATTCCGGCACGATTCTCGCGCGTTTCCTGGGGTACGTCAGCAGCGGCGAGATTGTGGGGGCCGTCATGGCCGGAGCGGCAGCCGTAGCCCTGGGATACCCGGCGGCCTTTGGGGTCTGTGCGGTGTTCTGCGCTGTCGCCCTGGCGACCAGTTTGACCATGCCCGGTATTCCCTGCATAGGCGCACTGCGCACCATGAAACAAATCATGAAGCCTATCCCCCGGCTGCTCACCAGCAGGATGCTGTGGCTGGGCATCATTGTGGCCTTCACGGGCTCGGCCCAGCAGGCCATGGTCGGCTCGACATATCCGGCCTTTTTCATCAAGGAGCTGGGATTCAGCGCGGCGGAGTTCGGCTTCTACCGCTCGGTGTATTCAGTGGGACTGGTGATCATCGGTTTTGCCTTCGGTGCCATTGTTGCGCGGTTCGGCCAGAAATCGGCGTTTGCTCTGTGCATGCTGGGCATGGGGGTGCTGACCTTGGTGACACCGAGCGCTGGTTACCTGGTCTTGCCGCTGGCCGGGACGATGATGCCGCTGGTGGTGGCAGCGCTGGGCGGATTTATGCTGGTGCTGGGTTGCGCGTTCGGGGTCTCCCGGGTCCTGTACACGGTGGTGGCGGCGGAGAACAGCATTCCGGCTGAACGCGGCATGGCCATGGCGGTGGTGGGTCTGGGCTGGGCGGCCGGGCAGCTGATCATTCCGGTGCTCTTCGGTTATGTGGCCGAATTGGTCGGTCTGGCCAACTCTTTTTATATTGCCGGTGTTGGTATGATCCTGGTGGGACTATCGACCCCCCTCCTTTACCGCTGGCTGGCCCCGCCCCTCGAGACGCGGTAAGGGAAGTCAAAGAAGGCTGCTATGAAAAATAGGATCGTCATACCGGCCCAGGCCGGTATCGAGCCCTCTGAGACCGGATTCCGGGCCAGGTCCGGAATGACCGCGGTTTTTTCAAGCGACCTGACGCTCCAGCGGAACAGGGGCGTTTTGCTATGAAGAAAGATAAGGGCGCACTCGACCATTTCCACCCGCTCGTCGGGAAATGGTTCACCGCCCGGTTGGGCGTTCCCACGGATATCCAGTTGCAGGCCTGGCCGGTAATTGCCTCGGGAAGACACGCCCTCTTGACCGCACCCACAGGCAGCGGCAAGACCCTCACGGCCTTTCTCTGGGCGATTAATCAACTCGTTACCGGCGCCTGGAGCGGCGGACGGACCCGCGTCCTATACGTCTCGCCCCTGAAGGCACTGGGGAACGACATCCGCCGCAACCTCACGGAACCCTTGGAAGAGCTTAAAGCTTCTTTTCGGGAGGCGGGGGTGGATTTTCCGGACCTTTGCGTCCTGACGCGCAGCGGCGATACGCCGGCGAAAGAGCGGCGGCGGATGCTGAGGCGGCCGCCGGAGATCCTCATCACCACGCCCGAGAGCCTGAACATCATGCTCAGTTCCCGGGCCGGCCGCACGCTGCTCACGGGAATCGCCACGGTCATCCTCGACGAGATCCATGCCCTGGTGGGGACGAAGCGGGGCACGCACCTGATTACGGCCGTCGAGCGCCTGGTCCTTCTCTCCGGCGAATTTCAACGCCTGGCGCTCTCGGCGACGGTGAAGCCACTGTCCGCCGTGGCCGAATTTGTCGGCGGATTCATCCAAAAAGGCGATCCACGGGCCGCTCACTACGAAAAGCGCCCAGTCGAGCTCATTGCCTCGCAGGACAAAAAGCGCTGCCAGATCGGGGTGTCCTTTCCTCCCGGTGGAAGAGAACAGCCCGATAATGCCTCTTGGTGGCTCGTGCTGGCCGCGTCCTTCCGGAAAATCATCAGGGCCGGCCGCTCTACCCTCCTTTTTGCCAACAGCCGCCGGATGGCGGAGAAGGTGACCCGCCTGATCAATGAGGGTGAGCCGGAAACACTGGCCTATGCGCACCACGGTTCCCTTTCCCGGGAAATCCGTCTGGCGGTGGAAGAGCGGTTGAAGAAGGGAGAACTCAAGGCCATTGTCGCCACCAGTTCCCTGGAACTGGGGATCGATATCGGTGACCTCGACTTGGTCGTCCTCATCCAGACGCCACCCTCCATATCGGCGGCGATCCAGCGAATCGGGCGTTCCGGCCACCGCGTGGGAGACTTGAGCCGCGGTCTCCTCTTTCCCATTCATGGCCATGATTTTCTTTACGCCGCCGTCGTCGCCCGGAGTGTAGCAGGGCAGGACATCGAGTCCGTCCAGCCCGTCGAGGCTCCGCTGGACGTTCTGGCCCAGGTGATCATCTCCATGACGGGCCTCGAAAAATGGGACATCGATGAGCTCTTTGCCTTTATCAAAACCAGCCATCCCTATCGCCGCTTGCCGCGCCGGCAGTTCGATCTCGTGCTGGAAATGCTGGCGGGGAGATACTCCGATACAAGGATTCGGGAACTCAAACCCCGCATCTCCCTGGACCGGATCGATAACACCGTGCACGGCAAAGAGGGGGTGCTGCGACTGATTTACCTATCCGGCGGCACCATTCCGGACCGGGGCTATTATGATCTCAGGGTCCAGGATACCAGAGCCCGGATCGGCGAGCTGGACGAAGAATTCGTCTGGGAGAGGCGGGCAGGCGACACCTTTACCCTGGGGACGCAGGTCTGGCGTATCCAGAAGGTGACGCATAACGATGTGGAAGTCGTCCCGGTGGAGGCCAAACCGGGCATCTTCCCCTTCTGGCGGGCGGAGGACCTGAACCGGGATTGGCATTTTTCCGAGAAGATTCTGCTTTTCCTGGAGCAGTTCGCTGCCCGCCTGGAAGACACAGCGGTGAAGGAGAAACTCTGCCGGGACTATTTCCTGGAAGAAGAGGCGGCCGACGAACTGATCGGCCACTTGCAACGGCAGGAGTCAACGACGCGGGCGGACCTGCCGCACCGCCATCATCTGCTTATCGAGCACTGCACTGATCCGCAGAACACCGCGGACAAAAAACAGGTCATCCTGCACACCCTGTGGGGCGGCAGGGTCAACCGGCCTTGGGGTCTGGCCCTGCGGGCGGCCTGGGAGGAAAAATATAAATCACACCTGGAAATCATGGAGAACAACGATTGCCTCCTCTTGATGCTGCCCCATGAGTTCACTGCCCGGGAGCTCTTGACGCTCGTTACCCCGGAGAACATCGAGCGGCTGCTACGCCGGACCCTGGAGACGAGCGGGTTTTTCGGCGCGAAATTCCGGGAAAATGCCGGCCGGGCGATGCTGCTCCCGCGGGCGGATTTCCGCCGGCGCCTGCCCCTCTGGCTGAACCGGCTGCGTTCGAAAAAGCTCCTGGATGCAGTTTTGGCTTATCCGGATTTTCCCATCCTCCTGGAGACGTGGCGCACCTGCCTGCAGGATGAGTTCGACCTGGACCATTTGCAGCGGCTCCTGGAGGAAATCAGGAGCGGACAGATCAGGGTGACGGAGGCGATAACCGCGGCAGCCTCCCCCTTTGCCGCCGGCCTGGTCTGGAAGCAGACCAATACCTACATGTACGAAGACGACTCGCCCCTCTCGGCCCAAGCATCCCGTCTGAGCCAAGACCTGATCAAAGAAGTCCTCTTCTCGGGCCGCCTCCGGCCGCGCCTGCCGCAGGCCCTGATCGCCGTGCTCACGGCAAAGCTGCAGCGGACGGCACCGGGCTATGCCCCCCGTTCGGCGGCGGACCTCCTGGACTGGACAAAAGAACGGCTCTTTATCCCCATGGCCGAATGGCAGGAGCTGATGAGTGCCATGGAACGGGATCGTGAGATAGCGGTCAGCGAGGCAGCGGCGGCGCTCCGGGAAAAGATCGCCGTTGTCAGGCTGCCCGGGGCATCGGCCAGGGGGGTATGTGCGGTGGAAAATCTGGCCCGCCTCGCCCGGGCCTTTCAAAGGCCAGTGGAAGGGCTGGTCGCCAGCGACATCCTCTCGGACCAACCCCTGAGCGGCCGGATAGTCAGGGTTGTCGAGACACCCAGTCAGGATAAACTACAGCTGGAAGAGGAAGAAAGCGCCTTGCCGGACATCCTGCGGCAGTGGCTTTCCTTCTACGGGCCGGTGGAAAAAACATTCCTTCGGGACACGCTCGGCCTGGAGGAAGCCTTTCTTGATGATCTGCTGGCCGGCCTGGCGGAAGCGCAGGAGTTGGTCCTTGATCTGCTGACGGAAGATGCGCCGGCGCTCGAGGTCTGCGACCGGGACAACCTGGAGATCCTGCTCCGCATGGCCCGCCGGTCGCGCCAGCCTTCCTTCCGGGCGCTGCCCATCGATCAGCTTCCCCTCTTTCTATCCGCCTGGCAGGGACTCGCTGCCCCGGGCGACGGGGTGGACGACTTGCAGGACCGGCTGGACCAGCTCTTTGGATTTCCGGCGGCGGCTGCGGCCTGGGAAAAGCATTTCCTGCCTGCCCGTCTGTCTCCTTACTATTCCGCCTGGCTGGACGGCCTCTTGCAGGCGAATGAGCTGATGTGGTTCGGCTGCGGCAACGGGAAAATCAGTTTTGCCTTTTCCGAAGACCGGGAACTTTTTCTCGGAGAGGAAAGCAGCCGGATAGGTGCGGCGACAGCGAAGGCGGGGGAACAAGCTGCGCCGGATGAGCTTGCACATCTCTTTCCCGGGACAATCGGGCGCTACAGCTTCTTCGACATTGCCGGACACGCCAAGATGGACAGCCGCGCCGTCACGGAAAGACTCTGGCGTCTGGCCTGGCAGGGGCGGGTCACTAATGACGCCTTCGCGACCCTGCGCCGGGGGATCTTGACTAAATTTGCCCCCTTTCCCCTATCCAGGGAACAGGGCCGTCCGTCCCGGTCGGGGTACAACCGCTGGGCGGCCAGCCGCCCGCTTACGGGCAACTGGTATGTCCTCGACCGGTCAGGCCTCGAAAGGGACCCCCTTGACGAAGCCGAACTGGTCAAAGACCGTGTCCGCCAGCTCTTGAAGCGCTATGGCGTCATCTTCCGGGAGCTGCTGGCAGGCGAACTGCCGCTGCTTCAGTGGGCCAAGGTTTTCAAGGCGCTCAGGCTCATGGAGCTCTCCGGTGAGATCCTCTCGGGTTACTTTTTTGCAGGGATTCCCGGCGCCCAATTCATCTCCCACGAGGCCTTCCGGTATTTAAGCCAGCCACTGCCCGAGGACTCCATTTACTGGCTCAACGCCACCGACCCGGCCTCCCTCTGCGGCCTGAAATTGGCAGGGCTCAAGGACCGCCTCCCCAGCCGCCTGCCTTCCACCCATCTGGTCTATCAGGGGAGTAAATTGGTGCTGATTTCCCGCCGGAACAACAGCGTCCTGGAATTCCGGCTATCCCCTGCTGATCCACAGCTCCTTGAATCTTTGGCATTTTTCAAAGTGCTGCTGGCCCGTGAATTCCAGCCGGTAAAGACGATCCTGGTGGAGGTGATCAATGGCCGGCCCGCCCTGGAAAGCGAATACGGAAAGCCCCTGCAAGAATTTGGTTTTACGAAATATTACAAGGGACTGGAGCTGGCAAGAAAGTATTGAGATCAATTTCTGCTTCCGTCGGGAGCAGGGCAGAGGCCTGCCGGAAAGAGCTCCGTGATCCCTAACCTAAGGCCGTATAAGCTGGACAAAACTTTGTAAAGATGCCATAGAGGGGAAAAGGGGGTAATGAGAAATGTACGAGAGTGATGCCGATAAGGCAAAAGAGGCCTTCCAGGCCATGTTGAGAAAAGGCCCGACAAGATTGATGGTGCTGGCGGGTGTGATCTTTTTCGTCATAATTTTCTTCAGGCCATGGATGCAGGTCGGTGCGGGCCAAAGGGGTATCGTGCTGAACTTTGGCGCCGTGCAAGGGCAGGTTCTGGAGGAAGGTCTGCACCTGCGGATACCGGTGATGCAGGAGATCGTGCTGATGGATGTGAAGGTTCAAAAGGCCGAGACAGACGCAGCCGCGGCCTCGGCAGATCTTCAGGATGTCAGTTCCCGGGTAGCCTTAAATTATCATATCGTTCCGGACAAGGCCAATATCGTCTACCAGAAGATCGGCGTCCAGTTCAAGGAACGCATCATTGACCCGGCCATTTTGGAGGTCGTCAAGGCCGTAACTGCCAAGTACTCGGCAGAGGAACTGATAACCAAGAGGCCGGCCGTCAGTGAGGCAATGAGGCTGGCTCTGATGGAGAGACTCATCGCCAATAATATTGCCGTAGACGCCTTTTCCATTGTAATCTTCAGCTTCTCGAAGGTCTTTACCGAGGCCATTGAAGCCAAACAGACAGCGGAACAGCTGGCGTTAAAAGCAAAGAGGGATCTCGACAGGATCAAGATCGAGGCTGAACAAAAGATCACCGCGGCCAGGGCGGAAGCGGAGTCGCTCAGATTGCAGAGGGCAAACATCTCGACGGATTTGATAGAACTGCGGAAAATTGAAGCCAATATGAAAGCCATCGAAAAATGGAACGGCATTCTTCCCCAAGTTACGGGCGGAGGAGCCATCCCCCTGATCGGTCTGGGCGATACACCGATGAAGGTTAAACCATAAAGAAACCCGCTCCGGTTATTCCCCGCCAGTAAGGGTCTTCAACCTGTCACCATCGCTTAAGAAAATGGCTGGGGATTGTTTTCTTGGCTTGATCGGGAGTTTAACCTGCCTGCACCGACGATGGAAAATAAAGATGGCAAAGCCGCCCAACAGGCGAAGTCATCACCGCCCGGGCGACTTCTTGGCTTATTGTTAAGTTTTCGTGCTTTTGAGTCGCTCCGCTATCGTGACTACCGTTTACTCTGGTACGGCCAGACCTTCTCGTCCATGGGGCAATGGATGGATGAAGTCACCCGTGGTTGGCTCATGTATCAGCTGACAAACTCGGCGCTTCAGCTGGGCTTGGTGCTAGGAATACAAGCCATCCCGATTCTTGTGTTGTCCCCGCTGGCAGGCTCTGCCGCCGACCGCTATTCCCGCAAGGCCCAAGTGGTATGGGCCCAGCTCTTGAGTGGTTTGCTATATGCCGTGACCGCACTTTTAGTTTATTCAGGCTGGATCAGGCCGTGGCATCTCTACTTAACTGCTTTCTTGATGGCAGTTGTCCAAACCTTTATCCAGCCGGCACGGACGGCGATGATCTCCGATGCCGTACCGCTCAACTGCCTTACCAATGCCATCGCGCTCAATTCGCTGGTCTGGAACCTGGCACGAAGCACGGGACCGGCATTGGCTGGCATACTCATCGGCGCCTTTGGCACAGGCAATGCGTACTTCGTTCAGGCAGCTTTTTTCTTTCTCGCAACTTATATGACTGTAACGCTTAGTCCGGCGCTTTCCTTCTCGGCCAACCCCTATGGATGCTCCGGTCAGCGGGAATCATTCGGCCAAAGTATCATTGAAGGATGGAAGTTCAGTTGGAAGAATGAGGCGGTTCGGATCGGGCTTTTGACGGTGCTGGTTGCATCTTTATTTATGATTCCCTTCAGGGCGCTCTTGCCTGTCTTTGCGCGTGACATTCTAAAAATTGGGGCCACCGGACAGGGGTTGCTCCTCACTGCTATGGGTATCGGCGCACTATTTAGCTCGGTCCTGGTCGCGTCCGCCGGCGACAGGCTACCAAGAGGCAAACTCATGCTGGGTTCCGTGATCCTGTATGGTTTTATCTTAGTGATCTTTGCTGCTTCGCCTTGGTTTCAGTTATCGCTCGTCATGATGGGTATGACCGGCTTATGCAACGTACTTTCGCACTCCTTGGTTCAAACTGTAATCCAGTCTTACTCTACCCCCGAATTTCGCGGCCGCACGACGGCAATATTCGGCATGGGTCAGGTGGTTGTGACGATCGGCAGCATACTTATCGGTGCCCTGTCCTCTCTCTGGGGCGCCCGTTATGCGGTAGCTTTGATGGGTATAGTTGGTGCACTGGCCATGATCATCGCTTATGTGACGATGCCGCGTGCACGGCTTATCCGCTGAGAAATACAGGGGACGTGCTGCTCAATATCCTCGGCCGATTATTGTTATAGACATCCCCATGGTAAATTCGTTATCAGGCGGGTAAATAGGGTTGTCGCGACAAGGATGACGGTTCTGATTTGCAGAGAAGGACCTGGAAAAATATAAATGAGGGGAATAGAACCATCCCATTTATCTCTTTATCTTTAGATCAATGAGGCAGTATGACTAAGAAAAACCTGGCATTGATGATGGAGTGGTTGCGACCGGCCGGCATAGGGCTGGCCATCTTTTTCGCCTACTATTTGGGCAGGGACGCGATATCCCGATTTCATGTTATGGGGCCATTCGTAGTAATGTTCATGTCCGGCACCGTGGCCTTTGAATCTCTGATCCTGGGCGACGCGGCCTCTGAGAAAATTGGCTATAAGCCCAATCGGGCATATCAAATTCAATCGGGTCTTGCTAATGCGGCGATAGCCATCACGGCCTTGCTTGTTTATATACTGGATTGGGGGCGCTATGCGGATGCTACGGTAGTCACCGCGATGTTGCTGTTCTTTGCTTTCTCGGCGGCAAATCATGCCGCCACAGCCATCACGGAACGGAACATGAAACCTGTCAATTTGCTGCGCCCGATCATGGCGTTGTTATTGATTGGTTTCCTGCTCCCCCACATGATCAAAGCGCTGAATCAATAAATCCTTGTACATGTATCTGAGGGCCGCGTGATTGGAGGTGAAGAGCGGCGGATCATTTTTCAGTAGGGCAGCAATAGCGGGGTGCGCCTTGAATTCATGGTCCAGGAAGTGCCGCACCTCTTTGCGGCCCCAGCCGCGGGGGTGCCGGAAAGCGGTGTAGAGGGAGAGGTCTCCGGCGTAAAACTGCTGCGTTTCATACACTTCGGCCTCCGGCCCGCAGGCGGGCATATTGAAGATGGCCAGGTTCAGGAAACTAATCGCTTCGTGATGACGGACAACAAAGGCGAGGGTCTTTCGCGCCTCTTCCAGCGTCTCGGCCGGCGTGCCGAAGAGCAGGTAGAGATAAACGGCAATCCCGGTTTCTTTAAGGTTTTGCATAGCCAACGACGCCATCTCGAGCTCGATACCCTTCCCCATGGCATCGAGCACCCCCTGGTCCCCCGATTCCAGACCAAGTTTCAGCATCACGCAGCCGGAATCTTTCAGCGCCCGGCAGAAATCAACCTGTGTCAGTTCCCGGCCGATTCTGGCAAATCCGTACCAGGGGACGCCGGGGGGGCGGTTTGCCAGCGCCCGCAGGAGCTGCGGGCTGATTGCGTTGTCGAGGAGGTGAAGGAGGACCGGGTTTGTCGCTGCCACCAGGCCCTGCAAATCGGTGAGGACCCGCTCGACGGGCAGGGGGTGGTAGCGATTGTCTTCCGCCCTTTCCGGACAGAAAGCACACTTGTTCCAATAACAGCCGCTGGAGGCGCTATAGGGGAGAATGAAGCCGGGCGCCACATAGTCGGTCAGGGGCAGCGAGCCGTATTCCGGTATGCCGTCTTCCTCTTGCGGGTCGTCGATGCCGAGGAGGTCGAGCAGGGGCCGCTCTCCCGGGCCGGCGACTAGCTGATCGACCAGACCGGCGAAGGGATTCCGCCATCCCGGTCTTTGCAGCCAGGAAGTTACCAGCCCGCCGCCCAGGACCACCTGCCAGCCGGGAAACTCCCGCCGGATGCAGCCGATCAGGGCGAAGGCGCACAGGGCCTGACTCAGATAATTGAGGGAAATCCCGATGATCCGCCGTTCCACTCCGGCCATGATCTCCGGCAGCCGACTGCGGAAATAGGGATAAAAGGGATTCTCATCTGGATGCCGGGCGGCCTCGAGCAGATCGGCGCTCTGGAGGGGAGAAAGACGTTGATGGTGGTAGTCGGCAAGTCCTAAAATGACCCCGTGATCCTGGGCGGCAACGGCCAGGGCTCGCTGCAGGTCCCTCACCGCCCGTGCGTAACGGTCCGGAGAACCATAAATTTGTGAGTCTCCCAAGGCCGCAAGATTGTCGAACCGATGGCGGAGGGCCCGGCGGCTCCAGGTATCGGCGGCCGCTCGGGGCTCTTTGAGGAGATACCGGAGTCCCTCGATGTTGGCATCCAGCAGCCGGCAGTCTACCCCGTGCCGGGCCAGCGATCCGGCCAGCCTGGCGATGCCGGCCGGCGGCTCGGATGGTTTGGCCGTCGGCGGGTAGATTAAGATCATGGCTAAGCTCCTCAGTACGGCAGATTTTGAATCGCCACGATATCATAAACTCATCGCATTTCCCAACTGGCGGTTTTCTCGCAGCTTTTGCTTACCATAATGCTTCCATTTTCTTCTCATTGAATTACGTTAGCCTCTGTCGTAGGGTACAAAAAAGGACCGGCTAATCCCAGAGAACCTCCAGCCCGTGGGGGCGCAAGGTATAATGAAAATACTGTAGTCATTCCGGACTTGATCCGGAATCCAGGACCAAGATACTGGATGCCGGTTTTCGCCGGCATGACTCCCTGAGTTTATTTTCGTAGGAATGAATCGGATATTCAAATGCTTATGCGGACGAAATGCAAATATTTGTTGTTACTGTTACCGGCGTCGCTGCCGTTGCTGTTCGGCTGTGCGGGAAGTTCCAGCAGCAGCCCGGCGAACCTGCCGCTTAACCCGCCGCCACCGCTGGCGCTTGCCGGCTTTGTAACGGGATTGACCGCCCCGGTGGGCTTTGAAGCCCCGAACGACGGTACGGGCCGTTTGTTCATCGTCGAGCAGGGGGGAACCATCCGGATTATTCAGAATGGCGCTTTGCTGGCAACGGTCTTCCTGGATATTACGCCCCTGGTGGAATCGGGGGGAGAGAAGGGGCTGCTCGGGCTGGCCTTTCATCCGGACTTCGGCACGAACCGCCGCTTTTTTGTTAATTATACCCGGCGGGTTGCCACCCAGCTCCAGTCGGTAATCTCCGAGTTTGCCGCTTCGTCTGTCAACGCCAATCAGGCGGAAAGCGGCAGCGAACGCCAGCTTTTGGTCCTCAATCAGCCTTTTGATAACCACAATGGCGGCCAGCTAGTCTTCGGTCCCGACGGTTTCCTCTATGCCGGATTCGGCGACGGCGGCAGTGGAGGCGACCCCTTCGGCAATGCCCAGAACCTCCAGACGCTGCTGGGTAAAATGTTGCGGCTGGATGTGGACGGCGCCCCGGCCCCCGGGAAGCAATACGCCATCCCGGCGGACAACCCCTTCGTGAACGGGGGCGGACTGCCGGAGATTTGGGCTTACGGGTTGCGCAATCCCTGGCGGTTTTCTTTTGACCGTGCCACGGGCCGCCTCTTTGCGGGCGATGTAGGCCAGGGCAATTGGGAGGAGGTGGACCTGATTGCCAAAGGAGGCAATTTGGGCTGGAACATCATGGAAGGCAACCATTGCTTCCCGCCCGGCACCCTTTCCTGCAATACGGCCGGCCTGATTCCGGCCATCGCCGAATACGGACACGATGCCGCCGGCGGCATCTCCATCACCGGGGGCTTCGTCTATCGCGGTTCCACCATTGCCGGCCTGGCGGGTGTCTATGTTTTCGGCGATCTGGCCAGCGGCCGTGTCTGGGGATTGCAGCAGGACGGGCAGGGCAATTGGCAGCAAACGCTCGTGCTCACCCATAATCTTACTGTGACCTCCTTCGGCCAGGACACCGCCGGCGAACTTTACTTGCTGGATTACGTGGGCGGCGCCGTTCTGCGCCTCCGCGCCGCCCCCTGACTTTTCCCTATCCATTAATTCTTGATATTGCCTTTTCTCTCCTATTCCTTTAAGTGATTGTTTGTGTATCGGCAGTTCCCGGAACCGAAAACGGGCGGCAAGATTTACGAGATTTGATTGCGGAGGGGGCGAGTTAAGAGGCATGAAGGCAAGTAGAATTTTTTCCCCCGGCACAAAGATACTTCCTAAGCTATGCAACAATTGTTTTCTCTACTTATCACTCCTCTCCCTCCTGATCCTGATGCTTTCTCATAATGCCCTTGCCTTGCCCCATGAGGCCGTCAAAATCGGTGTCGCCTCCATGATCACCCCGGTCAACGCGGTCAAGTACTACCAGGATATTATTGATTATATCGGCGGGCAGATCGAACAACCGGTCCAGATGGTGAACAGGCGAACCTATGATGAAATGGATTCGCTGCTGGAAAAGGGCGAGGTGAAGATTGCCTTCATCTGTTCCGCCCCCTATGTGAAAAACCGGGAACAATTCGGGGTGGAACTTCTCGCGGCACCCATCGTGGCCGGCCGGCCTGTTTACCGCTCTTATATCATCGTCCACAATGACAGCTCGATAGCAACTTTTCCTGAACTCAAGGGAAAATCCTTTGCCTTTACGGACCCCAAGTCCAATACCGGCAAGCTTTATCCCACCTATCTGCTGAAGGGCATGGGGACCGCCCCGGAAAAGTATTTTCAGCGATTCCTATACAGTTACAGTCATAACAAGTCTGTAGAGATGGTTGCCAAGAAGATCGTCGACGGCGCCGCAGTGGAAAGCATCGTCTATGATCACATGCTAAAGATCGGATCCCCCTATGCCCGGCAGGCGAAAATCATCAAGCGTTCTCCCCCCTATGGCATTCCACCCGTGGTAGTGACAAAGGATATCGCGCCGGCGCTCAGGCAAAAGATCAAGGATGCCTTGCTCACCATGCATAAGACGTCTAAAGGAAAAGCGGTTCTTGACGCCATGATGATCGGCGGGTTCGTCGAAGTTCCCGACGCGAACTATGATTCCATACGGGAGATGGAGCGGGACATAGCAGGTGGCCCCCGGACTGCTGGAAAGATAAAAGACCATAAAATTGTCTACTTTGGCGTCATCCCCCGGGACAACCCCCGGATCATGTATGAAAAATATCAACCGCTGCTCGATTACTTGGCCGGCAAGACGCCCTATAAGTATGAGCTTATCCTGAAGAAAAATTATGAAGAGACGGTAAATGCCTTAGGCGGAGGAGAAATGGATGTGGCGCTGCTGGGACCATTGACTTATCTTGAGGCCCAGGCAAAATATGGCGCCGTGAGCATATTGAAATCCAAAGGTGTTGACGGCACGACAAGTTATAAGAGCGTCATTATCACCAGGAAGGATTCACCTGTGAAAACCATTACTGAACTCAAGGGGAAAAGTGTTGCTTTTGCTTCTTCCAAATCCACCTCAGGGAATCTCGTCCCCCGCTACCTGTTGGCAGGCTCGGGGATCCACCTCGGTGAACTTGGCGGCTATGCAAACTTCGATTATCATGATTCCGTTGTGAAGGCGGTGCTGAAAGGACGATACACGGCTGGCGCCGTCCGAGATTCCGTTGCCCGAAAGTATACAAAGCTCGGCATTGCCGTAATCGCGGAATCCGAGTCGATTCCCACGGGGCCGCTGGTGGCTGGGCCGGGGACTCCTTATGCCGTTATCGAGAACATAAAGAAAGCACTCCTGGAACTGGATCCCCGGGATGCGGAAGGCCGGGCGGTCCTGAAGAGACTGGACGATGATTTTAAGAACGGTTTTACTGAGGCGACCGACAAGGATTACGGGGGGATACGCGCCAAGATCAATGCCGTTCCGCAAACCTGCGGCATGGGATGCCACCCGAAGCTCAAGTTATGAAAAAAGCAGCAAGATTATTTTCCGGGCTCAGCCTGCGGTATAAGTTCATCCTCCTCACGACCCTCTCCATCGTGCTGTTCATGAGCATAGTTGGCTATATTGCCGTCGCGCGGGAAAAAACCATTCTTTACGGTGAAGTGGAAAGGCAGGGGCGCCTGCTGGGAGAAACACTGGCCATTCCCATCATCAACGACCTGATTTACGAAAGGCTCGGTTTGGTGGAAGAGGGGGGGCTACTGGACAACTATATACTGGAGATATTCAACAGAAAGGATGTCGCCCTGCTTTACATAGCAATACTCGATGAAGAGGGTAAGGTAATGTCGCACAATGACATTACCGAGTATGGCAAGGTCTACGCCGACCCCCTGACAATAAATACCCTGCAAGCGAATGGGACCACCATCCAGCACCTGTCACTGGACGGACACAACGCATTGGATTTTGGCGTGCCGCTCTCCATCGGCAAAAAAAGGTGGGGAAGTCTGAAGTTCGGTATATCACTGGAAAAGGCGGAACAGGAGATCTATGCCACCATCGAAAAGATTATCATCTTGACGATAGGTCTTCTTATCGCGGGTTTTGCCATAATTCTGCTCTTGACCAGACGGTTCATCGGCCCCATAACGGAACTCGTAAACACCATGGAGAAGGCGCGGGGAGATTACCTCGACATCAAGGTGGAAGTTAAAGGGAGCGATGAGCTTGCCATCCTCGGCGAGCGGTTCAACAGCATGATCGCCAGGATCCGGCAGGCTAATGAGGAGCTGAAAAAAACCCACGAAAAGCTGGTGCAATCGGAAAAGCTTGCCTCCATCGGCATCCTGGCCTCCGGCGTCGCCCATGAAATCAACAACCCCCTGGGCGGCATCTTCAACTGCCTGCAAATGCTCAAGCAGAACGGCGAAAAACCGGCATTGCGGGAAAAATATCTGGACCTCGTGAAGGAAGGGTTTGACCGGATAGAAACTACCGTGAGCAAGCTTTTGTGGATGTCTCGCAAGGGCGAACATGCGCCGGTGGACATGAACATCAGGGACAGTGTAGACACCGTCTATCGCCTGCTTGAATACAAGATAAAAAAGGCCAAGATTGCCTTTCGGAACGAGGTTGACGTGGACCTGCGCTTTACTTTCGACGTCCATGATTTTCAGCAGCTGCTCCTCAACCTCTTCATCAACGCGATCCATGCCATGGAAAACGGCGGGACACTGACCATCAGGGGGGGCCGTCAAAACTCGGCCATCACCATTGAGGTGGCCGATGATGGCTGCGGCATCGAGCCGGAGAATATTGGCAAAATTTTCGATCCCTTCTTCACCACGAAACCGACGGGGGAAGGCACGGGGCTCGGTCTCTGGCTGACCTATGAAATAGTGAGGAATTACAGTGGCGACATTGCCGTGGAGAGCGAAGCAGGCAGGGGCAGCAGCTTCAAAATGAGTTTTCCCTTTCAGGAGATTTCATGAAAGAGACGGTCCTGTTGATTGAAGATGACAAGATCATGCGCATCAGCCTGGAAGACGCCTTGTCGGAGGCTGGCTACAACGTCGTTTCCTTTGAAACAGGCGCCGAGGCCATGCAGGCCGTAAACAGCATCCCTTTTGACGTCGTGCTCACCGATTTCCGGCTGCCCGACCTGGACGGTTTCGATATCCTGAAAGAGATAACCGGCAAGCAGGACGTACCGGTTATCATGATGACCGCTTACGGCACCATCAAGGACGCTGTAGAGGCTATGAAGCTGGGGGCCTTCGATTACCTGACGAAGCCGTTCGCCCTGGACGAGCTCTTCCTGTTGATCAGGAGAGCGCTGGAGATCAAGGGGCTGAAGGAGGAAAACATTAGACTCCGCAAGGATCTCCGCAGGTGTTACAATGCTTCCGGCATCACGGGTGAAAGCGCTGCCGTCAAAAAAGTCCTGTTCCTGATCGAGAAGGTCGCCGGCTCCGATGCCACCATTCTTATCCTGGGAGAAAGCGGTACAGGGAAGGAACTGGTGGCCACTACCATTCACTACCAGAGCAAGCGCCGGGATAAGCCTTTAATCAAGGTGAACTGCGCCGCCCTCCCCGAGGGGCTCATCGAAAGCGAGCTTTTCGGGCACGAAAAAGGGGCCTTCAGCGGTGCCGTAAAAAAGAAGCCAGGCCGGTTCGAGGCCGCCGCCGGCGGCACGATTTTCCTCGATGAAATCGGCGATCTGCCACTTTCCACGCAGGCGAAAATTCTGCGGGTCATCCAGGAGCGGCAGTTCGACCGGGTCGGCGGCACGGCAACGCTCACCGTGGACGTCCGGATCATCGCGGCAACCAACCGGGCGCTCGAAGAGGAAGTGAAGGCCGGTCGGTTCCGTGAAGACCTCTATTACCGACTCAATGTCATACCGATCGTCATGCCGCCTCTCAGGGAACGGCGCGAGGATCTCCCCGCTCTCATCGCATCTTTTCTGGACAAATATGCCGGCGGGGGGGTAAAAAGAGTCCGGTTTGCACCGGAAGCGCTGGAGCTGCTTTTCGCCTACGATTATCCCGGCAATGTCCGGGAATTGTCGAATATCGTAGAGCGGTGCGTCACCCTTTCCCCTGCCGGGACGATCGGCAGGGAGGACCTGCCTCCCTTCATCGCCGGCCGGCAGCGGCAGGACAAAAATCTCCGGCTCTCCGACATCGCCGGCCAGGCGGAAAGAAACCATATTCTGAAAGTTTTGAAGACGACACAGGGGAACAAGACCAAGGCGGCCGAAATGCTGGGGGTCAGCAGGAAGACCCTCTGGGAAAAGATGAACGCTTACGGCCTCAAGGATTGACAGCCAATTTTCCTTGTGTTTCTTTTTCGTAACACATAACTTTCTTTCCGCGAAACTTATCCATCTGTTCGATAAATATCATGGTTTGTCCACCTTTGCCATTAAGCCTGTTTCCTTTTCGTAACACTCTAAAATATATTATCTTGTATTTTCGATTAGTTATAAATGGCAAACTACTTGCTTACTTTCTCGAAGAGATAATTCATTTCATTTCGGTCTATCGTCGTTTTGACCGAAGGATCTGCAATTTTACCGGTAAGATCTTTCATTAAGCTCGGAATGACAAGGTCATTCTTGAGAATCATCAATATTGGTTACGGCCAAAATATAAGGAGGTAAGGATGAAGATCAGAAGAAGGGAATTTCTGAAAGTGGGGGCCGCCGCCGGCGCGGCGATGGCCTTGACGGGACCTTCACTTAATGCCTTTGCCGCTGCTCCCAAGGGTCAGGAAAAGATCAGCGGTGCAACGGCACCCGGCAAATGGATACCAACCACCTGCCAGGGCTGTACCCAGTGGTGCCCCGTTGAGTTTTTTGTCCAGAACGGCCGGGCAGTTAAAGTCCGTGGCAACCAGTTGTCCAAGGTCAACAGCGGCTACTGCTGCCCCAGAGGGCATTTGATGCTGCAGGAACTTTACGACCCGGACCGGGTAAAAGTGCCGATGAAAAGGACGAACCCGGAGAAAGGCAGGGGCGTTGATCCCCGCTTCGTTCCCATTTCTTGGGACGAGGCGCTCGGTACGGTTGCCGATAAGTTGCTCGAACTCCGGAAAAACAACGAGCCCCATAAGTTTCTGTTTATCCGGGGCCGGTACTCGCCTAAAACGGAACAACTGGCTTACGGTACCTTGCCGAAGGTAATAGGTTCGCCGAACTCGATCTCCCACAGCGCGATCTGCGCCGAGGCGGAGAAATTCGGACCTTTCTATACGGAAGGCTACTGGGGTTACCGGGATTATGATCTCGCCAATATGAAATGCCTGGTGGCATGGGGCTGCGACCCCTTGAGTTCCAACAGAAACGTCCCGAACACGATCAACAAGATCGGCGACCTGATCAGCCGGGGTACGCTGATTACCGTCGATCCGCGGCTCAGTTCCATCGGCGCGAAATCGCATGAATGGGTGCCCGTGAAACCCGGCGAAGACGGGGCCCTCGCCGTGGCTATCGCCCATGTCCTTCTCGTTCAGGGACTCTGGAGCAAGGAGTTCGTGGGCGACTTTATAGACGGCAAAAACCGCTTCCAGGCCGGCAAGACCATTGATGAAGCGGCGTTTACCGAAAAACTGACCAGCGGCTTGGTTAAATGGTGGAATATTGAGCTAAAGGACCGGACGCCCGCCTGGGCAGAAAAGGTCTGTGGCATCCCGAAAGAGCAGATCCTAAGAGTTGCCAAAGCCATGGGCGCTGCCGCCCCCAAGGTGGCGGTATGGATGGGTCCCGGACCGGTCATGAGCCCGCGGGGCGCCTATCCCTCCATGGCCATCCACGCCCTGAACGGTCTCTTGGGCGCCTGTGAGAGCGAGGGCGGTTCCTTGCGGAACCACGCCAGTTCCCCTGCCGGCAAACTCCCCGTACTCGATCCTTTCCTGGATGATCTCGCGAAGAAGTACGGCAAGGAGAAGAAGATCGATCAGCGGGGCTATAAGCAGTACCCCGCCATTGCGTCGGGTGCCGCCGGCAGTGCCGTGATTACCAACAATGTGGCAACGGGCATCCTGAATGCTGATCCTTACGACATCAAGGTCTGCCTCAGCTACTGGGCAAACTTCAATTTTTCCTGCACCGGCGCCGACCGGTGGGACCAGGCCATGTCCAAGCTATTCTATGTCCACATCGGCACCAACCCTGCCGAGGCAGCCATGTTCGCCGATATCGTGCTTCCCGCTGCCCACCATGCGACGCAGAAGCTTTCCGTCATTGATAATAAAGGCAACCTGCATACCCATCTTTCCATCCAGCAGCCGGTGGTCGGCAGGATGTGGGAAGAGAAGGCCGATGAAACCGAGATTATGTATCTGCTGGCCGAAAAGCTGAGCGCCAAGGGATTTCCCAATATGCTCAACTACTTCAATTCATTTAAAGATCCCGAGAACGGCAAGACGCCGGCGAATGCCGATGAGTTTGCCTTGATCGCCGCCCGGATCATCAGTGCGGCGGTCTGGAAGCCGGCCAAGCCGCTGAAGGGCGACAAGCTGGTCGGCTGGGAAGACTTCAAGGAAAAAGGCATTTACAATTCCGAGGGCTATCCCTTCAAGGCGCTGTGGGAAAAGGGCTTCCCCACCCCCACCAAGAAATTCGAGTTTTACAGCGAAGCCCTGAAGAAAGCGCTGGGCGACCATGCCAAGAAGCACAAGACAAGCATTGATGATGTGGTCGATGCGGCCGGCTATCTGGCCAAGGGCGAAGAGGTCTTCGTGCCTCATTACGAACCGCCGAAGGTTTGGGGCGATCCGGTAAAGTATCCCTTTATTCTGGTGGACTTCAAGTCCCGGCTGAACAGGGAGGGAAGAAGCCAGAACACCACCTGGTTCCAGGAATTTAAGAAGGTGGATGCCGGTGATGACAGTTGGGCCGATGTGGTCCGGGTGAATCCTGAAGACGGCAGGAAACTCGGCATCGGGAGCGGCGATATGGTTAAGCTTACTTCCGTTACCGGCAGCATTACCGTCAAGGCCAAGCTCTGGGAAGGCGTCAGGCCGGGAACGGTTTCCAAGTGTTACGGCCAGGGACACTGGGCCTACGGGAAGATAGCGACGCTGGAGTTCAATAAAAAGCCGAGGGGCGGCAACAACAACGACCTTATGCCCTTCGACACGGAACGCTTTACGGGCAGTAATTCGAGAAACGGCGGCTTTACCGCGGTGAGAATCGAAAAGGTTTAAGAAAAGGGAGGTAAAGACGGATGCCAAGATATGGAATGGTTATCGACTTACAGAAGTGCGTGGGCTGCGGCGCCTGCGCGTTAGCATGTAAAACGGAGAATAATTCACAGGATCGGGCCAAAGGGCAGGCCTTCAATTGGGCGGACTTCCTTTTTACGACCGAGGGCAAGTTTCCGAATGTCCAATTTACCGCCCGGCCCGTCCTTTGCAATCACTGTACCGATGCGCCTTGCGTTAAGGTTTGTCCCGTAACGCCTAAGGCCATGCACAAGCACGAAAACGGCATGACAATGCACAACCAGGAAAGGTGCATCGGCTGCCGACTGTGTCAGCAGAATTGTCCATACAGTTCCGAGGACCTGGACAAGAGCAAGGCGGCTTACAGCGTCATCAGCTTCAATGACTTTACCGATGAGGTCCATCCCTTCTACCGGGATAAGAAAGAACTTATCCCGGGCTGCACCTCCTCGGGCGCCGAGGTGGCCGGGAAGGCTGGAGCCACACCTCCGCACCGGACCCTGTACAATCACTCCGACTATGCCGATGTCCGCGATAAAGGAAAAGTCGAGAAGTGTATCTTTTGTGAACACCGGGTAATGAAGGGGGAACTTCCCTATTGTGTTGTTTCCTGTCCAGCCAGGGCCAGGATCTTTGGCGACCTTGACGACAAGAACAGTGAAGGCAGCCAGCTCCTTAAAAAGTATAAGGCCGTCAACCTGAAGAATAACAAGGGAGAATTACTCAAACCCGGTGACAAGGGCACGCGACCGAATGTCTTTTACATCAGGAGTTTTAAGGCCGCAGGCGCAAAACTGTAAAGGTGAAAATGATGGATATAGGAGAATTTATAGACCGGGAAAGGGCGCGAGGCGACTGTTACAGGCTGCTGGCGGCTTGTTTCTATCAGCCGGAAAAGGATGTCTTCCTGCGTGATGATATTTTCAATAATATCGCTTTATTACTGAATGTGGTCTCGCCGGAGGCATCAGCCTTGGCCAGCCAAATGGCCGAGGCTTTTTCGCGGGACAGCGAAGAAGAGCTCAGTGTGGATTATGCCAAACTCTTTGTGGGTCCCAATGAGCTGTTGGCTCCGCCTTACGGTTCCGTTTATCTTGACGGCGACAGGCGCGTCATGGGCGATTCCACAATGGAAGTCATCAGGTTCTATGAGGGAGAGGGGCTGGCCATGGATGGTGACTTCCGGAATCTGCCGGACCATATCACGGTGGAACTCGAATTTATGTATTACCTGATATTTAAAGAGATAGAGGCGCTGGAAAAGTTAGACTTTGCCGGCGCCCGTGCATTCGTGGATAAACAGGAGCGATTCCTGGAAGGATTTCTCAACCGGTGGATAGAGCCTTTTTGCGATAAAATGGCGGCCGGCGCCAACAGTGGCTTTTACAGGACTCTTGCAGGCTGCAGTGCCGCCTTTATCAAGGATTCGCAAGCGGCTGTTACCCTCCCGGAAGGACTCCGTCATGCCAAGGCGGCCCATTAGACCATGCTGAGAGCAAAGCTTATAGACAAGAGGCTGGTTGCAGAAAAGGTAATTGCGACCGATCGCTCCCGTTGCCTGAAAATGCGTTTCCACGGCAACTCGTGCACCCGGTGCACCGCTGTTTGCCGTTCCGCGGCAATAACAATAAATGAAGACGTGCTTATCAATGCTGACGATTGCTCCGAATGCATGCTCTGCGTTGCGGCCTGTCCGGCAGATTGTTTTACCGTACCGGGAGAGGACTTTTATTCCGTAATCGGCCGGTTGCAAAAGGCCCACTTATCGCTACCACTACCCGTCCTGGGCTGCAGGACAAGAGAAGATACCGTTGGGCACGCGAAGATCCACTGTTTCGGCTCTTTGTCGGAGGTACATCTGATCGCCCTGGCTGCTTTTTTGGAGGATGGCCTACAGCTTGATGTAACCGGTTGTGCCGACTGCCAAAACGGTTTTATTCTTAAGGCCCTTAAAGAAAGAATCGCCGGTGCGGAAGCCGGGACATCCCTGGATATTTATAACAGGCTGAAACTAATAGATAATAAGTTCGAACTGGATTTCCGGGAACCGCCCTGCGACCGGCGTGGGTTTTTCAACGTCCTCAAAGTCATGACTCTAAAGCAGGCGGCGGAATTATTCGATAAGGATCATTCCGGGACGGAAACGCCGTCATATTCAGCCAAGAAAGTACCCTTTAAAAGGGAGCTGTTGAACAGGACCCTGAAGACCATGCCGGAAGTGCCGCAGCGGTTATCATTGGAAAACTTCTATTACAGTGTCCAGGTCGAGGATGGCTGTTACAACTGTTTTTCCTGTATCGGCATGTGTCCTACGGGCGCTCTCAAGATAGAAGAAAAAGAGGGGGCGAGAAGTCTGTTTTTCAGCACTTCTCTCTGTAGCGGCTGCGGACTCTGTGCAAGCTTCTGCCCGAAAGGATATATCAGCATAGAAAAAGGTTTTTTCGGTACGAATCCTTTTAAGTTCAGTAATGCGAAAAGGGAAATATCATGCATGAATTAAGTTTTTCTTCACGTCAATTCTTTTTGGATGGTGTCAAAATGGATTTTCTATCGCTTCTCCAGAAGTCTGCAAGAATTCACGGGCATCTATGCCCCGGTCAGGTGCTCGGAGTCCGGATGACCATGCTGGGACTCCGAGAAATAGGGATCAGCGATCCCAAAGGAAAAGATAGAAAGAATATTATTGTTTTTGTGGAAATGGACAGATGCGCGACCGATGCCGTACAGTCCGTTACCGGCTGCAGCCTTGGCCACCGAACAATGAAGTTCATGGACTACGGGAAAATGGCGGCGACTTTCTTGAACCTCAGGACAGACAGGGCGATAAGGGTCTATGCAAAAGAGGAATCGAAGCAAAGGGCCAAAGGATACTTTCCCGAAATCGAAAACAAGTACGCGGCACAGCTCGAAGCTTACAAAATAATGCCCGATGATGACCTTTTCGACTTAATGGAAGTAAGGATCAGGTTGAAACCGGCAGATATGCCCGGCAGACCGCTGTGCAGGGTTCAGTGCGAAGCTTGCGGCGAGCACATTCAGGATGCGAAGGAAGTTTACAGGAACGGCAAGCCTTTGTGTAAATCATGCGCGACTATGGGATATTATGAACATTTGCGGCATGACGATTTTACTCACGCCCCGTGCAATATTTCCATTGCGGTTTAAACCATGAATCAAGACAGCGCGTGGCCGCGCAGTGAAATGAGAGAAGACCGGCGCGTAATCGGTCCAGGAAAGGCATAAGATTATCTCATCAGATTACAGGTGAAGGATATGGCAGCAGAAAGCACAGAAATTCCCATTGTTTCCATCGTCGGCGAATCGGATACGGGGAAAACCACCCTGATTGAAAAGCTCATACCGGAATTAAACCGGCGCGGCTACAGGGTGGCGACCATCAAGCACGATGTGCATGGCTTCGGCATCGACCATGAGGGCAAGGATAGCTGGCGTCATAAGCAGGCCGGGGCGCGGGTTACCGTCTTATCTTCTCCCTGGCAGGTTGCCGTCGTGGAGGACGTGGAAAAGGACCACGAGATAGCCGAGTTGCGGGAAAGATATATCGGTTATGTGGACATTATCCTGACCGAAGGCTTTAAAAAGAACCGCCACCCGAAGGTTGAGGCCTTTCGCGCCGACCGCAAAGGCGATCTGATCTGTCGTGGCGATGTTACTCTGCTGGCTGTGGCCGGCGATCCGCCGCCGGCGATCAACGTTCCCTGCTTTTCCGGCAATGATGTCAACGGCATCGTCGATCTTATCGAAAACCGGTTTCTGCAATAACGGCTTTTCTCCCCTCTTTAATGTCATGGCGGTTCAATCGTGGTAGTTTCTATCCGTTCCGGACCTTGGCCTTGCGTCGGTCCCGGGACAGCTCCCAGATGAGGCATTGTGTTCGGAAGCGGCAATAGATGCCGGGATCGACACATTCGCAGCAATGTTCGATATTCAGGCATTCACAGCATTCACGGCAGTAACCGGTTTCATGCTTCTGACAGACGGCCAGGGCTTCACGTTCCCGGTGGGTTCGGCATTGCATTTTGGGGCTCGTTTCGGTTAGGAATCAACATTCTTCTTGACATAAGAGCCGTTTTCTACCACGATTTATGGATAATGAGTATACATAATTATGAAGAGTTGGCCGCTTTGCACGCCGTCGCCAAGATCATGGCGCAGCCTCAGGATTTGCGAGACCAGCTGGAGCAGGTCCTCAGGGAGATGAGTCAGCGGCTGGGCATGCAACGCGGCATGATATCGCTTCTGGACAGGAGCACCGGCGAGGCGTGGCTGGATGTGGCGCACGACGTCGAGATCGAGGGCCGGGAGGTGATATACCGGCCGGGAGAGGGGATTACGGGCAAGGTAGCTCAGACCGGACGTCCCATGGCCGTGGCCAATCTGGATCAGGAAGTGCATTTTCTCGACCGGACGGGCGCCCGGAAATTTCTCAACCGGTCGGAATTATCCTTTTTATGTGTTCC
>Ga0082335_1001972_pt1 | contig 40343 bp, 23 predicted proteins | sample Subgrocontami58m_FD_72375 | JGI IMG/M metagenome (GOLD analysis project Ga0082335, IMG submission 72375) | Subsurface groundwater microbial communities from S. Glens Falls, New York, USA - GMW37 contaminated, 5.8 m (SPADES assembly) (version 2) ...
TAAGGGCCGTCCAGGCGAGCATTGCTCAGTATGATGAGCGGATCAAGGTGGTCTTTGCCGGCCATGCCAAAGCTCAGGTCTTCGCCAGCTTCCCTGGCGTGGGCCCGGTGTTTGGACCCAGACTGGCCGCGGCCTTTGGCAGTTCGATGGCCAACTTCCCAGATCCCTATTCGATGCTCTGCTGGTCGGGGGTGGCACCGGTCCAAATACAAAGCGGTAAGACCAAAGTCGTCAACTGGCGATGGGCTAGGCCAAAGTTCCTGCATCAGACATTCGTGGAGTATGCGCGGACCTCCGTGCTCTTTTGCCCCTGGGCGCGGGAGTTCTTCAAGTCTCGCGCGGAAAAAGGCTGGAGCAAGTTCCGCATTTACCGGGCGCTGGCGTTTAAGTGGATCCGGATCCTGTGGCGCTGCTGGAAGGACAACGTTCAATATGACGAAGCCAAATACCTGGCCGGCTTGCAGAAACGTGACGTCAAGCTCTACGCCAGTCTCTATGCAGCACCAGCCGCAAAAAACGAAAGTGAATAAGCACTGAACAATCCTATCTTTATGTTGACGGAATACCTCAGAGGTCTCCGCAGTAACTTGACCACTGGAAAACAGCGTCAGAGACTCAACACCTTTGCGGAACGGCGAGGCTTCCGCTCGAGTGCTACGGAGGACGGGCGTTCCGGCACGTTTCTGCTGGACCGCTTCGCACGAAGTGATAGACGGATTCGGTTATGAACATTCTGGCAATTGGCGCGCACCCAGATGACATCGAACTCTGTTGTGCGGGCACGCTCGTCCGCTACGCCGAAGAAGGGCACACGATTTACATGGCGTCATTCACCTCGGGCGGCATGGGTGATCCCACCACAGCGCCCGAAAAACTCGCCGCGACGCGCAAATTGGAGACTGAAGCTTCCGCCAGCATCATCGGCGCGCGGCTGATTTGGCCGGGAGTGACGGACGAATTGGTGTTTCCGAACGAAGATCAGCGCAGAGTCATGATCGACCTGCTCCGCGAAGCCGACCCGGATGTGATCATCACGCATAGCCCAAACGATTATCACCCGGACCATCGCTACGTTGCACAGTTGGTTTTTGATTCGTATTTCCAAAAAGGTTTGCCGCACTTGTCTGGCCAAACTCGCGCGGCCTGCCGGTTCGGCGAAGCGCAAATTTATTACATGGATAACATCGCGGGCATCGGTTTTATCCCGGCCGAATACGTCGACATCACGACGGCCATGGAAAGCAAACGGAAGATGCTCAGGTGCCATAAAAGCCAGGAAGCGCCGATGGAAGACCTGGCCGCGATCAACTTGATCGAAATTATGGAAACGCAATCGCGCTTTCGAGGCTTTGCCGCGGGCTGTCGCTATGCGGAAGGATTCACCCGGTTGGATGCGCTGCAGCGCGGACTGACACGGCGCGTTTTGCCGTAGCTCGAGGACCTCTCAGATTCCTAAAGAGCTCAAATCCGAAATTCGAAGCACGGATTTCGTGCTTCGAATTTAGAATTCCTTTAGCTAGCCCACCTCATTCTGAATCTGCCCACAACGCCCCGTTACTCCCGGTAAACGTGATTGTACGGGCGGTCCTTCTTTCCGAAGTAAATCAAATCGCCGCGATGCCGGAGCGCTTGGAACGGAGGATCGTCCATCGCGAGCGGGCGATGGTTGGGCGGCGTGGCTTTTCTGTTTTCGTGGCACCCAACGCACCCCTTTGTCTCGCCCGGCCGGACATAACTGAATTCCGTTTCGTGCACGAGCATCTGGCCATCTTCATCCTCCAATTCGAATCGCAACGGAACGTCCGCCGGCACCTCGACAAAGAACGAGCCGTCCCGATGAACCGGCGCGGTTCCCAAAAGCCGGGTTCGGAAGGCCGCGTTGGCATTGATGCTCTGGCCCATTTGAATTCCTTCCAAAACCCGCACGTAACGGACGGCCGCTTTATCAAATGGCTGATCGCTGTTGTAAACGCTGTTGCACAAAATAAATCCGGTCGCTCCGCTGCTCAGGAGCGTGCTCGAACGCGCGGCGCCGAGCGAGTGCGGCGCGAGAGGCGCCGGGTCAACATCCGCCATCTGCGGATCGTCGTAAACCAGTTGCAACCGGCGCGTCGCGATGTTCATCAGGTAGAGGCCGTAACCATTCGCGCGCAGATCGGTCCACGGAGCGTGTGAAACAAAAATCCATTCGCCACCCGCCGGATAAGGACAGGTGAACCGCCCGGCCGGATTCATCGCGTCATAATTGTGAATGTACACTTCCTCACCGCCCGCGAGATTCACAACTTCAGGATAAAGCGGAATCTCGCAATCGAGCGGCGCTAAAAACGGATCGATGACCGTCAGTCCCGCCGGCGTGGTGCAGATGATCCGGCCGTCCGGCAATTGTTTTTGCATGCTGGCGCTCACGCCGACGTGATAACCGCGATGATGCCAGCCGGAAAATTGATCGCCAAAAGGCATCGGCCGCATCGGGGAATAAAACGATCCGCGCATCGAGCCGTAAAACAGCTGGTCACTGGATCCATCCGGATTGCACGTGCGCAACACCGTTTCGATCCTGGCCAAACCCATGTGCTCGCCTGGCAAAGGTCCTTCGCTTCCGTCCTGGGCGTAAAAACGGTAACTCGAATAAAGAATCCGGCCGTCGCGCAGCGGGAGCGGCTCGTAATCCTGGTTTGGATTGAACGTAATCTGGCGAATGTCGCTGCCATCAGCGTTCATCACGTAAATCACACGGGAACGTTCCTGGTGATAATATTCCTGCCAGCCAGCCCGGTCCGAGCAGAAGGCAATCCGCCCGTCCGCCAGATAACACGGGTCAGCGTCGTTGCAGTTGCCATCAGTCAGCCGGCGCAAACCGGTTCCATCCGCATTGATCTCAAAGATGTGAAATCCATCCCGCGTTTTATCCGGCCGCATCGCGAAGAGAATTCGTTTGCCGTCGAAAGAGACTTCGGGACTTTGCACTTCGCCGTTGGTTAACTGCGTCAGGTTTTTCAAAACACCATCGGGTCTCGGCGGCGTCAACGTGTAGAGATTCTCGCCCGAATGGTAGCGGGGCGTTTTCGGGAAAAAGTACGAATCGCGAAACCCGAACGTGGCGTCGGATCGGTTGGCCGTCTTAATGAAAGCGATCGCCGGCGGCAACTCCGGCTCTTCCTTGCTGTTCAGGTCGTGACGCACGTTCGAAACGACGGAGCAGGCCAGGATTTTTTCGGCAGGCCATTGCCCGTGAATTGAAGAGAGAGCTTGCCGAGCGGCCAACCGGACGAGCAACACCGGATCTTTCTCCGCCAGCGCGGTCAGCTTGTGTTCTGCCTCGGCGTGGCGCATCCGGCCCAACCCGCGGGCGGCGCCATAGCGAATCAGGTATTGATCATTATCCAGCGCCCGCAGCAACGTCGCGCCCGCCAGCTGTCCGCCGAGTTGCCCGAGGGATTCCATGGCGGCATAGGCCACGCGAAGATTCGGCATGGCTTTCGGCGCGGCCAAACTGTAGCGGCGCCCGTCCGGTTCCCATGCATCCTGCAATCGCGGAACTCGACCGTCGGAAAGTTCCCAAAAACTATTTGGGGCGGGCGGGAGTAAGGCGGCCAGGCTTTTGACATTCTCGAGGTCAAACGGCAACTGACCCAGCGCGCGGGCCGCGTAATAACCGGCGACTTGATCGACGTGCCACAAAGCATTGCGGAGCGCTGCGGCCGCGGCCGGCTCGGGGTGTTCCGCGAGCTCAGAAGCTGCCACGGCTGCTGGGCGCCCGCCTTTTTCCAGGCGGCCAATGAGCGCGGCTACCGCTGGTTCAGGCGGCGCCACTGCCGGAACATTGGTTTGGGAGAAAGCAGCCGGACTGCAACTGAGCATTATGCAGACGCCGAACACCACGAATCGTGTCTTCATCATTTACCCTCCTGGACCAACAGCGAGATTTGTGCGGCGGCGCGATGGGCGGCATCCCGCGTCATCCAAATGATGTCGGTCTCCGCGACCCGACGCAGGACCGGCAAAGATTTTGGCGAACTGATGAACTCCAGCCCGACCACGGAACTGTATCGAACGTCGCGCGGCTGCGCGGGGTCGGCCGCGAGTTGCTCGAGCGCCTCGCGAGCTGAGTCAGTTCCAAGCCGGCCCGCGGCCATGCAGAGGAATCCGCGCCAGCGCACGGTCTGGCTCTGGTCAAAATGTTTTCCTGAGGCGATCGCGGTCGCGTCGCTGAAGGAATATCCTTCACGAACGATTCGAATGATTTCAGGCAATGCCTCGGCCGCGTGCAAGCGTCCGAGCGTCAAGGCAACATAAACGCGCGCCACAAAAGCCGGATGCCGCAAGAGCGGGATTAACCGTGTCACCAGCGCCGGATCCTCAGCCGTGTAACACATCGCCGCCAGCGGCTGCGAAGTCGTCAGGCCATCTCCGCGGACAAAACCGGGTTTGAGCTCCTCGCGCATCGCCACGAACATCCGGTTCCAATTGCCGGGACATTCTGGCCGGGGCCCGTGCTCGATTTTCGGCGACATCGAATCTTCCAATTCCTGCAGCACAACTTCGATGAAAACAGGCGCTTGGCCGCTCCGCTGGATGAGCCGCGCCGCGACGCGTTGGATCGGCTGCAACTCTTCGTTCATGACGTCGTCGGGCTGGCCGCGGTACGTGATCAATCCCACTTGAGAAACCAAAAACGGGATGAATGGCGCCGCATTGGTCGAGTGCAGCCGGTCGAGCGCAAGCAGGACCGGCAACGTCTTTGGAAATTGCAGCAACGCCAGCTCAGCTTCTGCGCCGCCGATCCGTCCCAGCGCCCAAGCTGCGGCATCGGTTCTTTCCGCGGCCAGCGTTTGGATCGACTCGACCGAACCGATGCGCTCGAGCGCCTCGCAGATCCAAGCGCGTTCTGACGGGTCGAGCGCCGGTTGCCGCGGTTGCTTGAGCAAGCCAATCAACTCAGGTTCCGCTGAAGGACCGGCGAGGTGCGGCAAGGCGCGAATTCGGGCCCGGCGTTGTTCTCTCGTTAAATCAGGCGAAGCCGCAACGCGCCCGAGTTGGCGCCACCAAAGATTGCTCGAGCTGGCTTGCCACCAACCTTTCCAGGCGGCTTTTTGATCGGCCGCAAAACTTTCGCTGGTGATGCGGCACAGCGCCAGCCAGGCATTTTGGCGAATCTGCCAATCGGCGGAGTCGAGACGCTCGATCAGGATTGGAATCGAGCGGACCGTCGCGATTCGGCCTAAAGCGCGAACTGCCTCTCTCTGGACTTGAGCTGAATGGTCGGCCACGAGCGGAACGATCAGCTCCTCGGCGGGCCAATATTTGAGGTCGGATAGACCCTCGATGCCTTCAATTCTCCGGTCGGGGACAGAGCTCGACAGCAGTTTCGAAAACCGCAGCACGTCCTCGGTCAGCACATCAGGGCGAGAAACGGTTTCCGCGAGAACCGAACTCTGAAGCGATCCGGCCAACAAAACGAAGAGAAGCTTAATCATTGAGGCGTTCCGTGTTTCCCTTCCAGTTTCTGTGGACGTCGTTCCGCGGCCGCGTCCAATTCGATTTCGAACCAGAGCTCATCACGACAAATGTCCGCCTCCGTAATTAAAACGGGGAGCTTGAGCTTTCGTGTCAGCTGCCATCTGTCGAAAGCAGCGGCATCATCAATTCGTTTGAAATAGGCCGTAGCGCGGCTCACGTCCGCGAAGCCGAGCCCTTCCGCTTTCAACAGCGATTCGACCACTCGCATGGTGAGGTCGACTTGACCGTCCAAGTCGCCATCGCAAGCGCTGCGGCCATCCGGCGCGATGCTGGCCGTGCCGGACACCAGCAACTGCTCGTGCTGCCGGGTCGAAAGCTTGATGGCGCGGCTGAAGCAACTGCCATAGCTCGACGCGGAGCACTGCAGGGGCGAATCGATCTGGCGAATGTCGAGGGCGCTGTCACTCGGTTCAATCGCCCAGGCCGCGGCGCTGAGCGCAGCGCCAAAAGGGTTGCGCGCGCCAACTCCCGTGCTGGCCGGAACGCCCTCGCGAAATAAATTTCGCTGCGTGTAAATCTCCGTGCGGACTTCATTAAACTGGTTGTACCACGCCAGGATATTTTCCAAAAAGAACCACGTCCGCACGAGCGATGACAGCGGCATGCCCGCCTCGAGCAGCGTCGCTTCCAGGCTGCTCAGCAACTGCTGAGTTTGCTGCGGCTCGGTTGCGGTGAGATCCGCCGGACGCAAATCTCCGATGAAGCAGTGACGCGCGGCGCCATCGTCATACAATCGCGCCACCGGGCGGTTCTGTTGCCAGATCGTGTCAACGTTCCCCGACACGGCCAGCACCTGCATGCCGGCCAGCCCAGTTTTGCAGCAACCGCGGCCTTGGACCCAGGTGATCGGCCAATCGGGCTTGCCCAGCGAACGTTTCAGGCCCGTCAGCACGCCGTCACGAACCGCGAGCGCGCCAAAGACGTCGTGCTTGATGACCGACGCTTTGTGCTGCCGCAGCGCTTCCGCCAGCCGCAGCATCATTTGGGCGGGAGTTTCGCCGCTGATTGGCCAAAGCGTGAGGTGCAGCTCGGTCAAACAGCTTCTTTGCAAAATGGTGGCGTGGAAACCGGGAGCGTCTTGGGTGAGGAATGGACGATTCACAAATTAAATTAAAGCGATAACACATATTCGACCAGATCATCGATCTGCTTCGCGGTGAGATGCGAAACGTCCCCGTGATCGCCCGTTTGAAACGTGGTCAGAACTTCCTGGACCGTTCGGGCGCGGCCATCGTGCAGATACGGCGCGGTCCGCCAGAGTTCCCGCAAACTCGGCGTGTCAAAACGATCGGACGCCTTGTCGAATCTCCCAACCGTCCCGACATCGTGGAGTTTTTGGTCCGTGAACAGCTCGCCTTTGTGGCAATCCGCACAGCCAACCGCACGATCGAAAAACAGTTTCTTTCCGCGTTCCGCGGCCTTCGAGAGCGCCCCCTTGACCAGGTACGGGCTTGGGATCGGCTTCAAGCTTTTCAAATACTCATCAATGTCCGCGGCCTTTTCCTCCGATTGGACCGTAAAGAGACTGTTACGAATTCCCGCGCGAACAGAGACATACGCATTCGACCGGACGCCGAGCCACATCGATGGCGGAGTCGCGTGGGCGAAGAGCAGGTTCTTTACATTTTTTGGGTTGCCGATCCCGTCATTCAGATTATCCCAGTTTAATCCATCCACGCGCGCATCGGATGAATGGCAACTCGCGCAACTCTGCCAGCCCTGGAAACAAATGCTGGCATCGTTGAACAACAATTCGCCTCGCCGGACCGCGGTCATAGGCCTCGGCGCCGCGAGTGGAATGGACTCGGGCAGCGCTGCCGCGGAACTGAGGTCGATGCGCGTGACAGAATCCGAAAAGTAATTGGCGACCCAGAGCCGATCGCCCACGGCTGCCACTGCGCGCGGCCCGCGGTCTGCCTCCGGAAGCTTGATGCGCCGGCGCAAGCTCTCCAGAAAAGCCAGATCGTTCGGCACATCGCCGACGCCGCGCGCATAAGGGTTCGAGGCCGAGGCGGGCGTGGCTGGCACTTTCGCGAGCTTCGCGAGCAATCCCGGAAAATCGATCACACTGACCTCGTGCGTTCCCGCATGAGTGATGCAAAGCAATCCTCCATCTCCCGTCCACGTGACGCCCCACGGATTGGCGGCCCCCGCATCGATGTTGTCGAGCAGGACGGTGTTGAGCAGGCGCAACTCAGCCAAATCAATCAAGCTCGCCGCGTTGCTGTTGATCCAACCGCGTTCGATTTGGGTAGTCGGCAAATGGAATCGGGCGAGCAGGTGCGTCACCACGGCATACCGCGCATCTGGTGAAATGCGAATATCCCGCAGCAGCGTCGAGCCATTGGGCAATTCAATTTCGCGGCAGACCTTCCCTGCTGCGATATCAATGACGCTGACCTTCGAAGCGACGACTTCAACATCCGCGCGCCCGCCGTGGAGGTGATGCGCCACCAACAAATATTTTCCGTCAGGTGTCATCGCCTCGTCAATCGGCTCGCGCGAAACGGGGAAACGCCGCACCTCTTTGCGCGCGGCAACATTGATGACGCCGATCGCGTTTTCGAACCGGTAGCAAACAAAGAGCGTCTGGCCATCCGGACTGAGCGCCGGCGCCATCGCGGTATGGCCCGCTCCGATCTTCGCGATCGTCTTGCCCGCGCCGACATCAATGATGCAAACGGTGCTCTCAGCCGCGGCGCACGTCACAAACAACGTTTTTCCATCAGAGGAAAGTGAGAGACCGAGCGGCTGCGCTTCCACCGAAATGAGGCGCGTGACTTTTCGCTTCCGTGTGTCGAACACCGCGACCTGATTGGCGGTGGCGCATGCGATGTAAAGCTGGTCAGCGCTGGGGGACGCGACGATGGCGGCGGGCGAGAGAAATGGCGCGGCTTGGGCCATCGCGGGAAACAGGAGAAGGAACACCAGAAATGCCCGACGCTTTCTCCAGAAGTTCCGCACTTGGCCGGGCAGATTCAAAATCATAAGGGAATTACGCGCAGTTCATTGGATGGGAAAAGCGGTGGGAAAAATTTGAGCGAGATCAACCTTTGGAACGGAATGGATCCTGAGGGAGATTTCCGCGAACCTGCAACCACAACTTGTGCCCTGGTGGGGCGAGGCTACCGACGAGCCGGCAACGAGCAGCCCGCGGCTCGCGAGGGGCTCCGTGCTGGTTCAGGCGGACCTGGCTCGCCCCACCGTGAACTGGAACCTCTCCGCCCTTCCAGCCGTCGTTCATTTGAGCGAATTCAAATTGCCGGCGCCCTCTGTTCAAACAATTAGCGGGACGTTTTGAATTAGCGGGCTTTGCTGGCGCCCCTGGAAAGAGATTCCCGCTAATTCAAAGCGACCGCTAATTGGGAGCGTAGCGGAGGTGCAATGCGCGAAACAGTGCTTCGGAGCATTCTCTCCCCGCGCGATCCAGCTTGCATTTCGCCTGCGCGGAGAGCGTGAGGGAACGCTCATGGTGGCAACGCGTGGTTAAAGAACCATAGACGCTTTCTATAAACCGCGCGATCGGCCGCTGCCAAATCCAGGCGCACGTGCATCCAGATTTGGCAACCCAATTCCAGATGCACCTGCGTCACAGTTTGGCAAGGGATTCGGTGGGACCCTCTTTCCGTTGCAAGAACTCTCTCCCGCCCGACGTATGGTCTCCGCAACCGCACTGCGCTCCAGCACCGCGACAAGCGCAGGACAGCATGGCCGTTTTCCGACCTACAGGCTGTGAGAATGGTCAGCCTGGCTGAGCACCTCAGCCAACGTTTCCCCGAGCATTCGCGTGGTGTATGGTTTGTGCAAGAAGGCTTGGACCCCCAATTCCTGTGCTTCGCTTTCTTTGAGGTCAAATCCGAGGCCGCTGGTAGCGATGATTCTGATTCGAGGGTCCATCCTGCGGATCGCGCGAATGGTGGCGAGTCCATCGACCAAGGGCATCATCATGTCGGTCAATAAAACGTTTATTTTTCGTTGCTGTTTTGCGGCGACGGCTATGGCTTCGGCGCCATCGTGTGCGGTGAGCACTTTATATCCCAGCGTTTCCAGCGCCTCTTTGGCGATTTCGAGAATGGCCGATTCATCATCGACGATCAGGATGGTTTCGCCATTGCCCTTCCGCAATGGTTTGTCCTCATCGTTCGGCTCTGTGGAAGCTCGGGAGGGATCGGCCGGCAAATAAATGTTGAATTCGCTGCCATGCCCTAAGTCGCTCACGACGTTTATAAACCCACCATGGCTTCTAACGATGCCAAGGACGGTGGCAAGGCCGAGGCCAGTCCCCTTATCCAGGGATTTAGTGGTAAAAAAAGGCTCGAAGATCCGCTCCTGAACTGCGGGCGGCATGCCTGTGCCGGTATCCTTCACGACCAGCACCACATGAGGGCCGACTCGAGCTTCGAGATGAGTGGCCACAAACGTCCCATCCAAGGAAACGTTGCTTGCGCCAATCATCAATGTGCCCCCGCCAGGCATCGCGTCACGCGCATTAATGGATAAGTTCATCAAGACCTGGTGGAGCTGAGTGCTGTCGCTTAGGACCGGCCACAGATCGTATGGCGTCGCGGTGCGGACCTGGATATTTTTTGGAAACGTCTGCCTGAGCACCTTTGCGATTTCCTTGATCAGATGATTGACCTGCACGAGCACTCTTTCACCGCTCACGCCCCGAGCGAAGGTCAGAACTTGTTTGACCATCCCCGCGCCACGCTGCGCGCTGGTCTCGATGATCGCGAGCATTCGTTTCTCCTCCTCGCCCCCGGGATTGATGCGCAAAACATCGATGGACATCAGAATCGGCGCGAGCACATTATTCAGATCGTGCGCGATGCCGCCCGCGAGAGTGCCGAGGCTTTCCAATCGTTGAGCGCGGAGCAGTTGAGATTCGACCTGTTTCTTTTCGGTGATATTCGTGAACACGACCACCGCTCCTTTGTGTTTGCCGCCTTCAATGACCGGATGAGAAGAGTATTCAACCGGGAACGAATCACCGTTTTTGTTCCAAAACGATTCGTGATCGGTTCGAGAACCGATTCCGTCTCGAATCACTTTGCAGACGGGGCAATCGTCAATCGCGTAAACGGCGCCATCCGGCCGATGATGGTGGATCAGTTCATGGACTACTTGGCCAACTAACTCCTCGGGTTCATAGCCGAGCATGGCCGCTCCCGCTTTGTTGATGAAGCTGCATTTTCTCTCAGTGTCGACGCCATAAATTCCTTGGTCCGTCGAATTCAGCAAAAGAAGCCGGCTTTCCGCCAGACGCGCCCGCTCGGTCTCCAACCGCTTGATCTCGGTGGTTTCGGCGACGATCGCGCCGACTCCCTGGGGTTTTCCAGAGCTGCCTAGAATTGGGAAATAAGAGACCATCCAATGCCGCAACATGCCCGGATCGCTCGCGGTTTCGCCCGAGATCTCGGCATTCAGAACTGGATGTCCGGTGGCCAGCACACCGGTTAACATTGGCTCGACAGTGGCTCCAAGGCGCGGAACCATCTCACGGAACGTTTTCCCGATATGTTCTTCCACGGATAATCCTTTGATCTCAGCCATGGTTTGGTTCACGTGAGTATAACGAAGATCCGCATCGAACAGCGCGAGGCCCACTGTCGCGCTCCTGAAAAAAGAATTGAGCCGCTCCTCTCGGAACCTCAGCTCTCCTTCCAATTGTTTGCGTTCGGTTATGTCCGTCCAGATCCCGACGATATTCGTAGGCCGGCCGGAAGAATCGCAGACCCGCTGCTTTTTATCTTCAACCCAGATGTAAGCGCCGTCCCGGTGGCGGACCCTGTACTGGACCGTGCTCTGTCCCGTCGAGAGTGCAAGCGTAATGGCCTCGGTCGCGCGATCAAGGTCCTCCGGATGGACTTGGTCCCACCACCATCTCTCGACCAGAGTTTCCTCGACGGTGAAGCCCAGGAGCGTGCTGACATTGTCGCTCCCGACGGTTGGAATCAGGCGTTCCCCATCCAGCCTTAACGAATAGAGCACAGCGGGACTGTGCGCGAGCAAGTGCCGGAGTTGCTCGTGTGTCGTGCGGAGTTCATCTTCCGCTTTCCGTTTTTCGGTCACGTCCCTCATGATTCCGACAAAATGACTGATCTTTCCGTCCCCAGAAACAATGGGAGCGATGGTGTGCTCGTCATCGTACAACGATCCATCTTTGCGCCGGTTGATGAAATGGCCGCGCCAAACTTGACCCTTTAGAATCGTCGCCCACATTTGCTGGTAAAAATCTTTGCCGTGCCGCCCGGACTTCAACACGCGAGGGGTTTGGCCCAGGACCTCTTTGGGTTCGTATCCGGTCATGACCGTGAAGGCGGGATTTACCCAAAGAATTGCGCCGGTCAAGTCAGTGATAATGATGCCATCCGCGATGGTTTTTAATGCGGTCGCTAACATTCCGATCAGCTGTTCGCCGCGGCCGCGCTCCTCGCGCGAACGTTTTTCTTCGAGCGCATGCGAGACGGCTTGCCCGAGCCGGCCCAGGCGGTCTTTGAGTAGGTAGTCGGTGACTCCCTCTCGAATGCATTGTGCCGCGCGTTCGTCCCCCAGCGTGCCGGAGACAATGATGAATGGGATATCGAGGCGGCGTTCTTGCAGCTTGGCGAGGGCGTCGAGCGCTGTGAATTGGGGAAGGCTGTAATCAGCGAGAATGATATCAAGGTCCGAATCGAGGTTGGCAATGAACTCGGCCTCGTTTTTGGCCCGCTCCCAATCGGGCTCAAAACCGGCTAGCCGCAACTCCTGAATGAGGATCTCAGCGTCTTTGGTGCGGTCTTCCAGAACCAAGACTCGGATCCGCTGTTTGGAACTAGATGCGCTTTCAGATGACATAAGTTTATGATTGATGGAGGGCCTCCTGGTTATCCGCCGGCAGCGTGAAGAAAAACGTGGCGCCTTGGCCCGGTTTGCTGTGCGCCCAAACTTTTCCGCCATGGCGTTGAATGATCCGTTGCACCAAAGACAACCCCACGCCGTTCCCCTCGAATTCATCCTCACCATGGAGACGTTGAAAGACGCCGAATAATTTGTCCGAGTATTTCTCGTCAAAACCAACCCCGTTGTCCTTGACATAATAGGTGTTGGTTCCAACAGCGCTTGATCCACCCACTTCAATGTGAGGTTTGGTCTCGCCCCGGCTGAACTTGATCGCATTGGAAAGCAGATTGACGAAGACCTGGCGGATCAACGTGGGGTCACTCGAAGATCGAGGTAGAGGGCTGAGAAAGAATTCCAGGGCCGGCTCTCCTTGATTGTTTGCCAGCTCCTCGAAGGCCTTTTGGGCTAACTCCGTCATATCAATTTCAACTCTCGTCATCGGCTGCCTGCCCAGGCGCGAAAAATCGAGCAAATGATCAATCAAAGTGCCCATCCGCTTTGTTTCACTGCGAATGGTGGAGAGGAGGCGTTGACCCTCGGAATCGATCGTCTGACAGTGCTCGATTTGCAGCGCCTTCGAAAACGATTCAATGGCCCGGAGCGGGGCGCGCAAATCGTGGGACACGGAATAGGAGAAGGCTTCCAATTCCTGGTTGGCTTCGTTGAGTTGAGCGGTGCGCTCGACGACCCGCCCTTCCAGATCAGCGTTTAGTTGCTGAACTTGCTTCTCGCTGACTCGCCGCTTGGCCACCTCGATTTCCAGTTCGGCCGCGTGCTTTTTGATTTTCTGGTAAAGCTGGGCATTTTCATAGGAAACGGCCAGTTGTGCGGCCAGCGTCAGCGCCAGCCGTTCGTCATCGTCTGAAAACTCATCACCCACCAGCCTGTCCGCCAGATAGAGCCAGCCGACCACTTTGGAAGTAATCACAATGGGCACTCCCAACACCGAACGAGCTGACGGATCAACCGCTGGCAAACCCAACTTTTCAAATTCAAGGTCGGAAGCGCTCGCTCGGCAGGGGAGCCGGGTTTCCACCACGCGGCGGACGAAAGCCGACGAGGGGAGAAGCTGGGCCGATCGATCATGCGCTTCCGGCGTCAGGCCACGGCTGAGAAAGTATCCTGGAGTGGTCGCGTCCTCGCTCAAAATCCGCAAACAGGCAGACTTCGACGTGATGATATCATGAGCGGCCCGGCAGAATAGATTCACCAACCGATCCGGGTCACGTTCGGCAGCGAGCTCCTGGCCCAACTCGGTTAATGCGACCAATCTGAGTCCAACCGTGTGTAATTGGTTGCTGGTTTCATTCAGTTTCTCCGAAAGCGATCGGAGCCGCTCGTGCTCCGAGACGAGGGTTTTTTTTCCCCGGTCGATGATCGAATTCATCGCCTGATTGAAAGACTCCAGATCGGAGAGGTACTCGATGAGCAGCTTTTCCGCCGGGGTTTCTTCGGGTTGCAGCACGTCGCAGGGTGGTATCGTCTCGGTCTGCGTCAATCCGAGCGCCGTGTTGACCATGCTCAGGATCAGTTGAGGTTCCGAAGGCTTGGCCAGGACGAAAGAGACACCGCAACCCTTCGCGAGGAGCCGGGCTTCGTGGAGCCGAAAGGTCGCCGTATAAAAAATCACCGGGGTTGCGGCAATCGACGGTTCGGCCCGGAGGCGCTTGGTGAACTCGATGCCATCCATGGTTGGCATTAAGATGTCGGTGATCACCAGGTCCGGGCGAGACGCTCTTGCCGTTGCCAACGCCTCCTTTCCATCAGCCGCTTCGAGCAGCTGATGTCCGCTGTAGCCGAGCAGAGTGACCAGGAACTGCCGATTTATCGGACGATCATCGACAACCAGAATCTTAGCCATAAAACGAAAATCGTTAATTGTGCAGCAGCGCCTCTACTTCCGCCAAGAAACGCCGGGGCTCGATTGGCCGCGTCAGGAATATCTGAACTCCGAGAGAGTGCATTTCTCTTTGCTTTGCAAACGTCGTTACGGAAGCCGAGTTAACGACCAGCTTGACGGAAGCGAGCTCTGGATCGGCTTGCAGCGCGCGGATTAAATCGAGCCCGTCTTCCCCGGGCATATTCAGATCCGTGAGGATCAGATCTGGGAGGGACTTTCGGGCTAACTCCAACGCTTGGCCGGGGTTGCTCGCGATTTCAACGAAGTATCCGGAAGGCTCGAGAATGCTGCGCACCAGTTCGTTGTTAGTGGACCGATCATCAACGACGAGAATCCGGCCTCGGTATTTGACCGGTTTTGGGCTGGGCTTATCGGGGGCCATTTGAAGCGATTCAGCGACTGAGGCCAGAGGCGCGGCGATTCGCCGTTCCGCGGGGAGGAATGCTTCGATTTCTTTGACAAAAGATTCGGGCGTGATCGGCTTGGCAATATACCCGTCGAAGCCCGCGGCCAAAAGCCGTTCCCGGTCGCCCACCATCGCGAGTGCGGTCCCAGCCACGAGAGGGATGGAACGAACAGCCAGTTCAGGATCGTGCTTGAGGCGCTTCGCTACTTCATAGCCATCAACCGTCGGGAGATGGACATCACAAATGATAAGATCGAGCGGCTCGTGCAAGGCGATTTCCAGGCCCTCGCCGCCGTCGGTGGCGGTTAGCGCGACGTAACCAAAGGCCCGGAGCAAGTAGAGCATCAACTCGAGATTGGCCGGGTTATCTTCAATGATCAAAATGCGGGCGGGCATAATCAATTTGCTCTCGAACAGCGGATCCTTAGTCGGTTTTGAAAGTCACTGTAAACGTGCTGCCCTTGCGATATTCGCTGGCAAAAGTAATGCGCCCGACCAGCAGATCCACCAGCTTCTGGCTCAGATGCAGTCCGAGACCGGTCCCTTCGTAGCGGCGTGTCGAGGTCGAATCGAGTTGAGTGAAGGCTTGGAAAAGACGGGTCTGAGCTTCCGGCTTAATGCCCAGACCGGTGTCCGTAACGCTGATGGCGGTTTGGATCGCCCCACCCTCCCGCTCTTGAATGACCGAAAGTTTCACCTCGCCTTTGTCGGTGAACTTAATGGCGTTGTTGGTGAGATTGATCAGGACCTGGCGCAGCGCCCGCCGGTCGGTGCGGAGGAGGACTTCTTCTTTGGGCGAACACACGTCCAACTTCAATCCCTTCTTCTCGGCGAGCGGCCGGAGCGTGGCGACGACTTCCTCGACTACGGATTGGCAGACGACCGGCTCGAAATTGAGTTCGACCTTGCCCGACTCGATCTTGGCGAGGTCCAACAGGTCATTGATCAGGGAGAGCAAATGGCGGGCGCTGCCCTGGATCGTGGATAACTGGCGTTGCTGATCTCCGGTCAGTGGTCCCGGAAGTTTCATGAGGAGTGTGCCGGTGAAACCAATGATAGCGTTCAAGGGCGTGCGGAGTTCGTGCGACATGCTCGCCAGAAAACGGTCCTTGGCCAAATTTGCGTTCTCCAATTCCACATTCTTCTCCTGGAGCGTTTGTTCGAACCGCTTGCGCTCGGTCACATCACGGGCGGCTGCGAAAACGCCTTGCAGCTTGTCTTCGCGGTCGTAAAACGTCGTCGCGTTGTAAGAAACCACGGTTTGTTTTCCGGCCTTGCTTTGCGCGGTCAGCTCATAATTCGTGACATTGCTTTCCCGCAGCACCAGTTTGATGCCCGTCTCGGCGCGCTCCGAATCCGTGAAATAATCTTTGAACGGCGATCCGATCAATTCCTCGCGGGTGAATCCGGTCAGGGCCTCCATTTGCTGGTTGACGTCGCTGATGATCCCGAGCGGATCTGTCGTCATGAGCGCGTCGATGTTCGATTCGATGAGCGAACGGGTATAAAATTGCTGGTCGCGCAATTGTTGTTCCAGCTTCTTCTGCTCGGTGATGTCCCGCGCGCCAGCCAGGATTCCCAGCGGTTGGTTGGAAGCATCCGTAAACACGCCGGCGTTAAAGCTGACGGTAATTCGCCGCCCATGCCGCGTGATGAGCACGAGCTCATAACCGAACACTCGGCGCTCCGCCAGGGTCTGCTGCACTCCAACGCGGGCCCGTTCCGAGTCCGTAAAATAATCTTTAAACCGGGAGTTAATCAGATGTTTCCGCGAATAACCCGTCAGCCGGGTCGCTTCCTGGTTGACGTCCGTGATCATCCCGTCCGGGGCGATGGCAAAGAGGGCATCCGCGGAGGCTTCGATCAACGAACGATTGTAAGCCTGCTGCTCGGCCAACTGCGTTTGCAAGCGGGCCTGCTCGGCGATGTCGCGCGCGCTGGCGAAGATGCCCTGCACCCTGCCATCCGCGCCGCGGAACACGGAGGCATTGAAGGAAACGGTGGCTTTCCGCCCGGTTTGTGTTTTCAACACGAGTTCGTAATTGGTGACGACGCCTTCCGCCAGCGTCCGCTTCACGCCGATATCCGCCCGATCCGGCTGGGTGAAATACTGTTTAAAGGGCGAGCCAACCAGCTCGGTCCGCGCATACGCGGTCATCCGGCACATCTGCTCGTTCACATCCGTGATAAAGCCTTCCGGGTCGACCGTGATCAGCCCGTCCACCGATGATTCAATGAGCCCGCGGAGATACGTTTGCTGTTCGCGCATCTGCTCCTCGAGACGGACGCGGTCGGTGATGTCGCGCGCGCTGGCAAAAATCCCGCGCACATTGCCGGCCGCATCTTTGAAGATGGAAGCGTTGAATGAAACCTGGAGCAAACGGCGCGTGCGCGAGATCAGCGTCAGCGCGTATTCCGTCACCACCCCTTTATCAAAGGTTTCCTTTACGCCGGACCGGGCGCGGTCGGGTTCGGTGAAATAATCAGCGAACGGAGTGCCCTGGAGCTCGGCCCGGCTGTAACCGCTCATCTGGCAAAGGCGGTCGTTAATGTCAGAAATCGTTCCCGAAGGATCCACTGTGATCAGGCCGTCCACGGACGATTCGATCAGGCCGCGGAGGTACGTCTGCTGTTCACGGAGCTGCTGTTCGAGTTTTTTTTGTTCGGTAATATCGCGGGCGGCCGCGAACACCCCTTGCAACTGACCCTCGCGGTCGTTGAAAGTCGTGGCGTTATACGAAACCACCATCTCGCGGCCGGACTTCGAGCGGGCGGTGAGTTCGTAATTGGTCACTTTCCCGTGCCGCAAAACCAGGCGGATGCCTTCCTCGGCGAACTGCGGATCCGTGAAATATTTTTTGAAAGGAGTGCCAATGAGCTCTTCACGGCTGCACTCGGTTAATTCCTCCATCTGCTCGTTGACATCGGTAATGATCCCGAGCGAGTCGGTCGTCATGAGCGCGTCGATGTTCGATTCGATGAGAGATCGGGTGTAAAACTGCGAAGCCTGTAATTGCGCTTCCAATTGTTTTTGGGCCGCGATGTCGCGGGCGCTGGCGAAAATGCCGCGGACTTTTCCGGCCGTGTCCTTGAAAACGGCGGCGTTGAAAGAGACGGGCACTTCCCGGCCATCGGCCGCTTGCAGCGTGAGGACGTAGTTGGTCACCGCGCCTTCTTTGAACGTGAGCCGCACACCCTCGGCCGCTCGGTCCCGCTCGGTAAAATACCCCGAAAACCCGGATCCGATCAGTTGGTTCCGCTTGCGTCCGGCCATCCGGCACATCGTCTCGTTGACGTCGGTGATGACCATCGATTCGTCAACGGTGACCAGGCCGTCCACCGAGGCCTCGATCAGACCGCGGTTGTAAGCCCGTTCCTCGGCCAACTGGCCTTGCAGCTTGGATTGCTCGGTGATATCGCGGGCGCTGGCAAAAATACCGCGCACCGCCCCGGTTTGGTCCTTGAAAATAGCGGCGTTGAAGGAAACCAGCCGTTCCCGGTTGTCCTCGGTGCGGAGCGTGAGTTCGTAATTCGTCACCGCGCCTTGGTCCAAGGTTAACCGAACCCCTTCCGCAGCGCGTTTTGAATCGATGAAATATTGCGGGAAAGCGGCGCCGATGAGCTGTTCGCGAGAATAGCCTGACATCCGGCACATGCTGTCGTTCACATCGGTGATGTTGAGCGTCGGATCGACCGTAATCAGAGCGTCGAGCGATGCTTCGATTAAGCCCCGATTGTAGGTCCGTTCCTCGGCCAACTGCCCCTGCAGCCGCGCTTGATCCGTGATGTCACGCGCACTGGCAAAAATCCCGCGCACAGCTCCGGTCGGATCTTTAAACACAGAGGCATTGAATGAAACCCGCAGTCTCCGGCCATCGCCCGTGGCAAGGGTTAACACATAATCCGTGACGACGCCTTTGCTGAACGTCTCGGCCAAGCCAGCCTGCGCCCGATCCGAATCGACGAAGTAATCGCTGAACGGCGTGCCGGTGAGGTCTTCCCTCGAGTAGCCCGTCATCTGGCACATCCTGGCATTGACGTCGCTGATGCTCCCGGACGGGTCCACCGTGATCAAACCGTCCACCGAAGCTTCAATCAACCCGCGGTTGTACGATTGCGACTCCCGCAGCTGTTGTTCCAGTTTCTTTTGTTCGGTAATATCGCGAGCCGCCGCGAACACGCCCTGGAGCCGTCCTTGGGCATCCTCGAAGGTGGAAGCGTTGTACGAAACCACCGTCATTTTCCCCGCCTTGGAAATCGCCGTCAGCTCGTAATTCGTCACACGCCCTTCACGGAGCACAAGCTTGATCCCGGACTCCGCCGCTTTCGGGTCGGTAAAATAGTTTTTGAAAGCCTTCCCGATCAGTTCTTCGCGCGTAAAGCCGGTCAGCGTTTCCATCTGGCGGTTGACGTCGGTGATGATTCCGAGGGGATCAGTCGTCATCAGCGCGTCAATGTTCGATTCGATCAGCGACCGCGTATAAAGCTGAGTCGCTTTCAGTTCTTCCGTCAGCCTGATTTCGTCGGAAATATCCTTCGAGATGAGCAGGAAACCAATCGCTCGCCCGGTCACGTCCCGCCGCGGCGTAATCACCACGCGCGCCGTGAAATGCTCGCCGTTTTTTCTGCGCCGGGTGATCGTGCCTTCCCATTTGCCCTCGCTCAACGCCGCCTTCAAAATCTGGCGCGGTTTGTCGGCAGCCACATCGTCCGGCGCGTGGAGTATGGCGGAGTTCGCCTTGCCAACGACCTCTTCCGGTTCGTAGCCGTACAACCGGCGGGCGCCCTCATTCCAGAGAAGGATCTTTCCTTCGAGATCCTTCCCGATCACCGAGTATTCAGTGGACGACTCCAGAATGTTGGTGATGAAATCGACCGCTTGCTGGGCATTGCTGACAATGGCGCTGTCAAACAGCCGGACTTTTCGGATCTCATCAAGGAAACGAAGTTCGTTCGAAACGTCCTTGGAAATGAGGAGGAATCCGATCGCCTGCCCTTTCGAGTCCCGCCTTGGGGTGATCACCACCCGCGCCATGATCCGTTTGCCGTCCTTGCGGATGCGGCCGATGACGCCTTCCCATCGCCCATCCTGCAGCGCCGAAGCCATGATTTGGCGCGGTTTGCCGAGAGCGACGTCCTCGGGCGTGTGCAGAATCTCCGAACTCGCTTTACCGACTACCTCTTCGGCGTCGTACCCGTACATTCGGTGAGCGCCCTCGTTCCAAAGCAGGATTTTTCCGTCCAGATCTTTTCCGATAATGGAGTACTCGGTTGAGGCCTCGAGCACGTTGGCCATGAAATCCGCCGCCTCTTCCGACTGGCGGATCACCAAACTGTCAAACAGCTTCGTTTTCATCGCAGATTAATTAACGCACCGAAACACCGATTGTTTACCCGTTGACGCACGAAACGCCCACGGTGCCGCGCTGCCGTGATTTTTAATCCCTTAATCCGAATGCACGCCACGAGAGAGCAGAACGAGGGGTGGAACTGGGACCATAACACCTGGAACGTGTCCGCGCCACTTTTCTTGTTAATTCGCGGGCGAGCTTTGCGTCCAAAAAAAGATCGACTCCACCACGCCGGGCGTCACACAATCCCGCGCTGAAACTCAGCGCCTACCGCCGGCGTGATCTCATTTGCAAACCAGATCCTGCATGAACCGATTCATTTTTTTGTTCTGCTTTTCCATCGCGGGCCTCCATCTGATCGGGGCTGAACCCGAACGGAAGCGGCCGATTGATGGAATCATGGACAATTCGTTTTTGGTTGAGGAAGCGTACAACCAGGAAGCAGGGGTGGTGCAGCACATCTTTAGTGGCTTTTATGGAATCAACAAAGTTTTCGGCCCGGACGAGCACACCTTAGACCTCTCCTTCACGCAGGAGTGGCCGATTTTCAGCCAGGCTCACCAGTTCAGTTACACAGTGCCGTACGCATTTTCGTGGGAAGGGAGCCGGTCGGCGAATGGAGTGGGCGATGTGCTGCTGAACTACCGCTATCAAGCGTACCTGGACGAAAAGAGCCTGACCGCGTTCGCTCCGCGCTTCAGCTTGATCGTCCCGACCGGCGCGGAGGAACAAGGATTTGGCAACGGCGTCGTCGGATACCAATTGAATCTGCCATTCAGCACTACGTTTGGGGACCGTTGGTTTGTGCACGCGAATTCAGGCCTGACATTTTTGCCTGAAGTGGGCGCAGGACCCGAACATGACTTGCTGGATTACAATGTTGGCGCGAGCGCGATCTATTGTTTGAACGAACGGTTTCATCTGATGCTCGAGTGGGTCGGCAACTCCAATCAATCCATCACCGACACCGGAAAGCTGGATCGGGAATTTTCTTCGGTCATTTCGCCGGGCGCGCGCTATGCGTTTAATTTTCGAAACGGTTCCCAGCTCGTGCTTGGGCTGGGCATCCCGGTGGGATTGACCGAAACCGCGCCGGACGTTGGGGCATTTATTTACCTTTCGTTTGAGCACAGTTTCATGAAGCCGAAGGAGCGCTAAGGCCCGAGAACACAGCGGAACCGAAATGGATTTGTTGGAAACCTGCCGCACTTGCAATGAAAGAACCTGACATCAACAAATTGGCGGAACATTACGCAGCGATCCTCGAGGAACTCGGCGCGGACATCCAGGCTGAGGGAATGAAAGAAACGCCCTTGCGCGCGGCCAAAGCGATGGTCGAGATGACCCAAGGTTCCCGAATGGAAACGGACAAGCTCGTCAAGATGTTCCAAGCGGAATGTCAACACGCTGTTTGCCACGACATGGTGGTCGTCGAGGGGATAACCGAGGTCGGCCTGTGCGAGCATCACATGCTGCCGATCCTCATGACGATCACGATCGCGTATGTTCCGGACAAAAAAATTCTTGGACTGTCGAAGCTCTCCCGGATCGCCGGATATTTCGCCCGGCGCTTTCAAAATCAGGAACGGACCGCGCATTTGATCGCAGATTTCATCGAAAAAACAGTGGAAGCGCTCGGCGTCGCGGTTCTGATCGATGGCAAACACATGTGCGCGATGGCGCGAGGCGTGCGTGACACCCACTCCACCATGAAGGTGAATGTCATGCATGGCGTCTTTCAAAAGGACCAGAACGCGCGGCACGAACTGTTCCTGCGGCTTGAAAGAAAATGAGAGGAAGCCTGAAACGAAATGGAATTTCGGATTTGAGATGGTTATGAATCTGAGATGGGCAGTCCAGGAACGCCCGTCCTCCGTAGCACCCGAGCGGAAGCGTCGCCGTTCCGCAAAGGTGTTGAGTCTCTGAGGCTGTGTTCCAGTGGTCAAGTTACTGCGGAGGGCGGACAGCGTTTACGCTGCAGCCCAGGCATTGCGCCAAGGCCGTGGTGTGTTGCCGATTCGGCAGCCTAAAGGCCGCGTTCCTCTCCCCGTGGAGTTCGATATCCGCAGGGGCAGGAACGCAGCGTTTACGCTGCAGCCCAGGCATTGCACCGAGGCTGTGGTGTGTTGCCGATTCGGCAGCCTAAAGGCCGCGTTCCTCTCCCCGTGGAGTTCGATATCCGCAGGGGCAGGAACGCAGCGTTTACGCTGCAGCCCAGGCATTGCACCAAGGCCGTGGTGTGTTGCCGATTCGGCAGCCTAAAGGCCGCGTTCCTATCCCCGCTGAGTTCGATATCCGCAGGGCCCGGAACGCAGCGTTTACGCTGCGGGCGAAGCATTGCGCCGAAAATGACATGTCGACATCCCTCTTGAAAAAATCATCCGGCCGCCTCGCGATGGCGGCGGCCTTCCTTGGCGTTGTCTTTGGCTTGGCTTGTTCGCACCAGCCAACTCGCGCGGCCGCGTGGCGGGCCGAGCGCGTTCCGACTCCTCCCACAGGCCTCCTGAATCCCACGGGCGGGCCGGTTTATTATCGCTGCTTCATCCGCGTGCCAGACGCGATGACATCCCGCGCGGATGTCGATTTGATGAGCGATTCAGCCATGCTCAGCTTCGCGGATTTGCCCGGGCCATTCACGATTTTTCTGAATGGCCAAAAAATTGGCGAAGGCGAATCGATCGCGCCTGAACCGCGCCGCCGCTTCAAAATTCCCAAAGGAATTCTCGAGAAGAAAGCGTTCAATGCGCTGGCAGTGCGGCTCGAAGGCGATGCTGCAAAAGCGGGCCTGCGGGTCGAACCGGTCTTGCACAGCTATCACGACGAACTCGTGCTCGATGGACCATGGCAGATTCATCCGGGGGAACCGGGACTGGCGGATTTGCGCGCCGTCACCGTGCAGCCAGCCACCGCGTTCTTCACCGAAAAAAATTTCCGCGAAGCATCCACGCCGCTCGCTGCGAATGCGGAATTGGTCCGGGGCCGCCGGCTATCTCCCGCCGAATCGATGGCCAGCATGCACACGCCGCCTGATTTGCAGGTGGACTTGATGTTGCACGAACCGGCCGTCGCGCAACCGACGCATTTCAGCTTCGACGAACGGGGACGTCTTTGGGTGGCCCAATACCGTCAGTACCCGTACCCCGCCGGATTGAAGATGGTCAGCCGCGATAAATATTACCGGGCCGTGTTCGACCGCGTTCCCCCTGCTCCACCCCATCACGACCGCGGCCATGACATTATCTCGGTGCACGAGGACAGCGACGGCGATGGCTTTTTCGATCGGCGCCGCGAGGTTCTGACAGGCCTTAACATGGCGAATTCGGTGTTGCACGGCCACGGCGGCATCTGGGTCATGCACACGCCGTACCTGCTTTTTTATCCAGACGCGGATGGAGATGATGTTCCCGATCGCGATCCGGAAGTCCGGCTGGCCGGGTTTGGGTTGGAGGATACGCACTCGATCGCGAACGGGCTCGCTTGGGGCCCGGACGGCTGGATTTACGGCGCGCAAGGGAGCACCACGACAAGCCATATTCGCCGCCCTGGCATCGATTCGCCGGACAGCCCGGGAGTTTATTACGAAAGCTGCATGGTCTGGCGCTACCATCCGGACACGCACGATTATGAAATTTTTGCGGAAGGCGGCGGAAACAATTTCGGCCTCGAGTTCGATGCGGAAGGCCGGGTCTATTCGGGCCACAACGGCGGCGAAACGCGCGGCTGGCATTACGCCCAGAGCGGCATTTATCTGAAGCAGGGAAAAGATCCTGGCAAGTTCGGGCCTCCGGCCAATCCATTCACGTTCGGCGAATTGCCGATGATGAAAACGACCAACAAGATCACCCGCTTCTCGCATCACTTCGCCATCGCGGAAGGCACTGCGCTCCCACAACAGTATGTGGGCCGGTTGTTCAGCGCCGACCCGCTTCACCACAAAATTGTTGTCAGCGAGCGCACGCGTAATGCGTCGACCTTCGCGACGAGCGACCTCGGTTTCGCTCTCGAAAGCGATGACAAAGCGTTCCGGCCGGTCTTCGTTGGCAACGCGCCAGACGGAGCGATTTACGTGGCTGACTTTTACGAAGAATACATCGCGCACGGGCAGAATTATCAGGGCCAAATCGATCCTGACTCGGGCCGGATTTATCGGATCCGCGGAAAGGATTCGGCCTTAAACAAGGACAACAACCTGGCCAAGAAAACGACCGCCGAACTGATCGCCACGTTGAGCCATCCGAACAAGTGGCACCGCCAAACGGCGGTGCGCCTCCTCGGCGAACGGCGTGATCCGGTGGCGCGCGACCCGCTGAAACAACTGCTGCAAAATCGCAACCCACATCCGGCGCTCGAAGCGCTCTGGGCTTTGCACCAAGCCGGATGGCTGGATGAAGCGACGGCGCTCGCCGCTTTAAATAATCCTGCCGCTCCTGTTCGCGCCTGGGCCATCCGGCTCATCGGCGATCGCAAACAATTGCCGGAAACGTTCGCCAGCGCGGTGAATCAGCTTGTCGCGAGCGAACCAGATCCGGAGGTTCGCTGCCAAATCGCTTCGACGGCGCGCCGGCTCTCCGCGCATCAAGCGCTGCCGCTGGTTTCGGCGCTGCTCCGGCGTGATGCGGATGCGAACGATCCGTTCATCCCGCAACTTTGCTGGTGGACTTTGGAAGGCTTTTGCGAATCAGCGCGTCCAGCGGTTTTAGCGCCGTTCATCAGCACAAACCGAGCGGCCGCGACTCCGCCGCTTTGGGGATCAACCATGGCCCGAACGCATATTCTCCCGCACCTGGCACGGCGATTCGCCAGCACCGGACTCCGATCTGACTTGCTGGTTTGCGCACAATTGATTCGAGCCGCGCCGAGCGGCCAGGACCGAAAGGCGTTGCTGACCGGTTTTGAAGAAGCTTTCAAAGGCCAGGCCCTTCCTCCGTTGCCGGATGAGCTGACCGCCGCGCTCGCTGAGGCGGGCCAGACTTCACTCGTTTTGCGCGTCCGTCAGGGCGATCCCGACGCAATTCAACAAGCCATTGCGCTCATGACGAACAGCAAAGCAAAACGGGAAGATCGTTTGTCGCAGATCCGGACGTTTGGCGAAGTCCGTCATCCGACCGCAATTCCGGCGTTGCTGGCGCTGGCCAAAGAAGGACCGGACCTGGAACTGCGGAGAGCAGCGATGGCAGCGCTAACGCGTTATGACGATCCATCCATTGGGCGCGAGCTTGCTCAGACATATCTGAGATTCCCGCCCGCGTTGCAGCCGATCGCCCAAATCGTCCTGACCAGCCGCACGGAGTGGAGCCGGGTGTTTTTTGGACTGCTCGAAAGCGGGGCGCTCAAACCCGCGGACGTTTCGCCGGAAGCAATTGCTCGTCTGCACGAACAGTCCGATCAAAAAATCCAGGGACTCGTTTCGAAGTTTTTCCCAAAAAAAGCCACTGCGCTCCGGGCCGACACGCGGCTCGCGGTGGAACGGATCCTGGCCAAGCTCAAAGCGGGGCCGGGCAATCCTTACGCGGGCGAACCGATCTTCGATCAGCGTTGTGCGTCGTGCCATCAACTCTTCCATAAAGGCGGGCATATCGGGCCGAACCTGACGATGTATCAGCGCGATGACCTGGGCACGATGCTGCCAAGCGTGCTCGATCCGAGCGCTGAAATCCGGGAAGGCTTTTTGAATTATGTCGTGGAAACGAAAGACGGCCGAACGCTGAGCGGTTTTCTGGCGGAGCAAGACGCCAATGTGGTTGTCCTTCGCGGATTGGACGGCGAAAACGTCACGATTGCCCGAGCTGAGATCGCCGATCTGAAGCCGACTGGAGCGAGCCTGATGCCGGAAGGACTCCTCGAAGGGCTGAGCGATCAGCAGTTGCGCGATTTATTCGCGTATCTACGGATTCCCCAACCGATCAGCCGATGACATCGTGCGACCATTCCATTTCTGACCCTCTAACAATTACTGACATAAATTCAACAGCCGGGCTATCCCAACAATGAAAACTTTGCGCGTGATTCTGGGAGCTTTCCTTTTGTGTTCCAGTTTTTCTAGCGTTGCCGCCGAACAACCCGAGGTGATTCAACTTTGGCCGGGCCAGGCGCCCGAGGAACCCGGCAACATCGGTCCGGAGCGCTTTCGGAATTCACCGGCGCTCGAACGCAAGCAAGTCGAAGTCACCGTCCCGACCCAGATGATTACGGATGTGACTAAACCTTCGATTACGATTTACAGACCGCCAAAAGAAAAGGCGACGGGAACGGCGATTCTGATTTGTCCCGGCGGGGGTTACTGGAATCTGTACTGGCAACTCGAGGGCGAGGAGGTTGCGGCCTGGCTGAATTCGATCGGAGTGACCGGCATCATTCTGAAATATCGCGTGCCGCGGCGGCCGGACGAACCGAAGACCGAGCCGGCGCGCCGGCCGCTCCAGGATGCCCAACGGGCCGTGCGAATCGTGCGGAGCCGGGCGAAGGAATGGGAAATCAACCCAGAGCGAATTGGCATGATGGGTTTTTCCGCCGGCGGCCATTTGGCCATCGCCACTGCCACGAGTTTTGAGAAACGAACCTACGAACCCATCGACGACATCGACCGAATCAGTCCCAGGCCGAACTTCGCGGTTCCTGTTTACTCGGGCTACCTGAAACCAAAGGACAAAGACGAACTCGCGCCTGGCCTGAACGTTCCAGCGAACACGCCTCCGGTTTTTCTGGTGCACGGGACGGACGATATCGTCAGCCCGCCGGAACACAGCGTGGTCATGTACCTTGCTTTGAGAAAGGCGGGCGTTCCGGTCGAATTGCACATTTACGCGAACACGACCCATGACTTCGGCGTCAGGAAAACTGGCCGGCCTTACTCAACTTGGACTCGGTCGTGCGAAGAATGGCTGCGCGATCAAAAATTACTCACCGGGCCCTAATTCATGAGAACCAGATTGACGCTTGCCCTGGATATCGCCGCTAAAGCGAACAAGGGAGCGGCTAAAGTGGGCAAGCCTTTGAAGGAGGCAGCGCACAACCCCGGATTTCGCGAACTTCGTCGAAAACTTTGTCGAAAACTTGATCGAAACGGCCCGGTCCTCGACAAAAGTGGTTCGACAAAGTTTGCGATAAAGGATGAAAACCACGTTGCTGGGACAGGCCCTACTTAGCCACGCACTGGGAGTGATTCAATCTTGACTCGGATTGATGAAGCGCGCGCTAGTTGCCGTGGCACGTCTGGCCTCGGGGCTTCATTTCGGTCAAAGGATTTCGATCGGATGGACTGTCAACCAGATCGAAGCGGCTTTGGATTTCGGCGGCGGCATCGGCGAGAAGTTCGCGGAGAACGGGCCGACCGTCATTAAACTGCCTTGCTGGACAATCTGACCGCTATTGTCCAGTAGTTGGACCGAGACGCCTGCCACTTCGAAATCATCCGGCAATGTGATTCCTCTGGTCCGACCACTCAAAAGAAGAGGAATATCTGGCTAAGAATGGCTCCGTCCCGCTGAATGACTTCATACGGCCGGAGCATCCTGTTGTAATGTAAGAAACTCGATCTGATTCCGGTGCCCGGAAGAATGAAAAGTTGACTCAAACGGAGTAACTTCTGAAGTTCAAGGAATCTATCGAATGCTTCACAAAGCGAAGAGAAATGGGGCGGCGGTTTGCTGTTGTGTTCTCGGCCTTGTCTCCGGCGTCGTCAGCTTTGGACAAACCCGAGTCGAGGATATTTTTGGACGGGCTCTGAATCAGCGAGGTGTCACACTGGTGGATCGGGACGGTTACATGGCAAACCCGCTGATCAAGATTTTCGTTGTGCCACCAACGAATGCGGTGTTGCCAGGCTCGGCGCTTGTACAGGCAGATGGACCGCGACTCTATTTTGAATCCCCAGGCAAGGTGAATCCCGGCGGACCGAGCAAGACGGTGTCGTTTGCCAACGCGACGGATCGCCAACCGCTCAGGCTTTCGATTTTTCCAGACCGTGACAGCATCGACGAGCATTACAATCTTACCATTGTTTTCACGGGCGCGAACAATGTGAAGCAAACGAATGCCGTGCCGATTCATGTCCTCGACCAGGATTTGCAGCGCACAAACGATCTTGCCGCGATCCTCAACTTTGACCGGGACAGCACAGGCTTCTTCACCAATCCGACGCGCCGGGCCTTGGTGAAACAAGCGGCGGATGATTGGTTCTATTTTTTTGGCGGCATGGATCTCGATCTGGTCGGCATCGGGACGGAGAGCACGTACATCTGGTCGAACAATTTCAACGGCGGATATGCTTTCAACAACACGAACAGCTATCGCGGCTATCAGCTTTACGCCTACGGCACGACGAACACGGCTCATCGCTCGGGAGGCGAGGCAAGCTATAGCGGCCGGGTGCAGCGCAGTCACGGGGTGGCCCTGACGATCAAACGGTCCGGGGGTTTCGAGGCGGAGATCTATGGCAATTACAACACGCTCGGCTGGCTGTTGCTCACAAATGACAACGATTGGCTCGTCACCGGAAATCTCGGTCACGAGACGAATGATTTCTATTCCATCGCGCATCATGAGATTGGGCACGCGCTGATTTTTAACCCGGCGCATCCAGGGTTCAACACCGCCAAGATTGCCCGAGCATTTCGGAGCGCCGCCGTCACGAACTATTACGGAGTGCCCGTGCCAATTGACGGTTTCGATCATCTTAACGGCGTCATCGATCCGGAGAGCGGCCAGGGTGTGTTCGGTTACGAGTATTACGGCGGCATTCCACGCAAGGGATGGCTCATCACCAAGCTGGATCTGTTGTGCGCGCAGGAAGTGGGCTATGCGCTCCGCAATTCGTTGGCGTTCGCGCCGCTCGCGTTGAGCACGCAGGCGGTGGCGACTGCGACTGCGAGTTTGCCCTTCGCTTTCACCTTCAGCGGGAGCGGTGGGATTCCATTTTACGATTGGGGCGTCGTCTCTGCGGCGTTGCCCCCCGGGCTGGCGCTGGACCCGTTCACGGGCACACTGAGGGGCACACCGACAACGATCGGCACGTTCAACTTCAGCATTCGCCTGCGAGATTATGGTGAGAACTCCAGCGGCGTGACCAATGAGTTCACGATGACGGTGATGCCGGCGCCCTCGTTTTCATTGGCGTTATCGCTCAGCGGCACGGGCACGAATAGCCAGGCGGAGGTGTCGCTCTTTGGCACGGCCGGACAGCGCCAGGTCGTGCAAACTTCGAGCAACCTTTTGCAATGGGCGCCGCTGGCGACAAATCTGAACGCCACAAGCCTATTCCGCGTGACGGAAACCAATCCGTCGCAACACCGCGCGCGATTTTACCGTGCTGGGCTTGCGCCATGAGGCGACCGCCGGGCGCGCACGCAAAAGATCTTTTGTTGTGCTCGCATCCAGGTGTAGGGTCGAAGCTCTTATGGCGGAAGAAGCTTGCCTCTGGATCATCCGGGTTTGGGCGAGGATCGCGAGGATCGCTCGGCCCCTGCTGAGATCGGATGCGTTCGCGCGTCTGAATCGTTGGTTCACGATCAGCCTCACTCTCTTCGCTAGTTTTCTCGGCAGATCTGTCTCGGCTCAATCGATATTCTTTCAGGATGATTTCGCCGGAAACCTCGGCCCTGGCTGGACTTGGCGCCGGGAACATCGTGAGGCTTGGCGAATCACCCCGCGCGGCTTGGAAATCCAGATTGAGCCGGGAAATATGTGGGGGCCAGCCAATGACGCGAAAAATATTCTGCTCCATCCATTGCCCGGCAAGCGCGATTTGGAACTCGAGATCTCCGTTCGTTTTGAACATCGCCCGACCGAACAATACGAGCAGACGGACCTGGTCTGGTATTACGACGACAGTCACATGGTGAAAATCGGCGAGGAACTGGTCGATGGAAAACTTTCCGTGGTGATGGGCCGGGAAGAAAAGGACCGAACGCGCACCCTCGCGATTGTTCCGCTCAAGACGGAAGCGGTTGAGCTGCGGTTGATCTCACGCTTGGATCGGATTCGTGGAGAATATCGGCCGGCTGGCGAAACGGCGTGGAAAAAAGCAGGCGAATGCGATTTGCCAATGCCGGCGTCAAAAGTGGTTCCCCAAATCAGCATTCAAACGTATCAAGGCCCTGCCCATGCCGTGCATTGGGCCACGATTTCGGATTTCCTAATCACCGAAAAGTGACGGCGTGGCAATTTTACATGCAGCTGACGCAGGTGGAGGCCGCGTCGGCCGGGACCGTGATGCTTCTCAGGCCAAAATGCGCCAAACCCTTCCGGAAATCGGCGTGGCTCTGGAGCTGAGCGGCCTCGCTGCGCCGGGTCGCTCACCATGAACGTTCGCCGATTTGGTTGCAGCCGCGTTCGAACGGGGCTAACTTCCGACCATGAAATTGGACGACCTACAGCGCGAAGCCGAGCGTTTGAGTCGGGAGGAACAACGAAAGCTGATCGGCTTTCTGGTGGCGATGGACATTCGGAGAGATGAGGGATACCGGGAGGAATTGTGCAGGCGGCTCGACGATAAGGATCCGCGGGCGTGGATCAAACTGAAGGAAGCGGAGCAGCGGCTGAAGAGCGATGGAGTATGAGGTCTATTTGCGGCGCGAGGTTTTTGAGTTTCTGCGCCAGCGTCGGAGCGATGAGCGGGACCAGCTCCTGACCCTGCTCCGCGCACTGGGTCAAGATCCATATCGGCGCGGAGATTTTACGGAACGGGATCGCACTGGCCGAGACATCGAGGTCCTGGTTTTTCGACGATACGCCGTATTATACTGGGCTGACCATGCGGTGAGGGAGTTGAAGGTGACCGAGGTTCGACTAGCTGACCGGTGAAATGAGGAAGCAGGACGGAATCGGCATGAATCGATCATCGAGTGGTCCTGAGTATTGGCACAAAGGTAGTGTTACCTATCATTTCTTAACAATTTGGATCCGGACGGATTCACCTGGGTCGAGTTGGAAACCAACTCCTGCGATCAGTTCCGGACCTGTCAATTCTCGGATTTCGCCGCGACTCGATTTTACCGTGTAACGGGCAGCGGGCTGCACCGTGAACCATTCCGGGAATTCATTGAGCCTCGGATAGTTCGTAGGCAAATGCAGAAAAAGTCGGTGGCGCGGCTGATCGAACATAATGTTGCCGTTCCAAGCGGCATCGCTTTGGAGCTGCAGAATCAATCGATCTCCTTCCCGAGCGGCTCCAAGCCTTAGCGCAGCATTCCACGGACGGCATCGAACTCCTTGCGTGTAATAAAGCGCGGCCATGAGGGCGGTTCGGGCGTAGTTTCCATCGCCATACCAACCTTCCACAATCCCGTCGTCGCGTTGCTTGCCCAAAAATATTGGCAGAATGTTTTCCAACCATTGGAACCCGGCCGGTTCGGCGAAACGATTGAGCAGCACCAAAGCGCCCTCGATCGAATCGGCGTAGGAATCGGCGCCATTCCAATCGAGATACTGCGGCTGGGGCAGGTGCAGCAACGCTTTCTCGACGGCATTGCTACCAAACGAGGCACCCATTTGGTCCGAGAGCGTGACCAGACCGGCCAAGGCATACCCCCACGTATCCGGAACGCCTCGATCGATCGGTTCACCGGTCGACGCGCGCACTCGCTCGAACCAGAGCCCATCGTCGTGCCGGGCTTTTTCGAGAAGGCGCTGCGCCATCTTCAAGAGAGGCTCGCGGTAACGCTCGAATTTCGGCCTATCGCCATTCGCGGTTGCAACAAACAATTCGCTCAAACCACCGACGATTTCGTTGCCATGATCGTTTAAACTGAATTCGTCCTGGATTGGCCGATGTTGGGTGAAGTCCCAGCGCTGGGCCGGGATAAATTGATTGGCCGGCAAAACTTCAAAACAATAGGCATCGCCAATTCGTTCGGCCCACCGCAGGTATTTCGGATCATCCGTTAAAAAATAGAGGCGGCTCAGAACTTGCAGGATCTCGCCATTGACCTCCGTATCGTCAACTGGAAGCTTTCCGAAATCGGAAGAGACAGGCGCATGTTCGAAAACCGCATCTGTCATTTCGATCATTCGGTCAACCCAAGGCCCTCGCCCCATTGCTTCGGTCATGGGCAAGCACCCGTCCTTTGCATATTCGGCCGCGCAAAAAATCAGCCGCCGCATGTCCGCGGAAGGATAAACGAACGCGTGATTTGTGAGGCCGAACCAATCCGGCAAGGGACCGACGCGATCGGTGAGCGCGCGTTCTTTTGGAATGATCGCCAGCACCTCCGGCAGCCGGTCGGCTGTGGTGTAGAACGCAGTGAGAGCGAGAAACGGCAGCATGTCCGCCGCATTGTCATTGGGCGCCCAGACCGGTTGATCCAGACGCCTGGGATAAAGCCCGGTCTCTGGATCTCGTGTCCGCCACCACCCGTCGAATACTCCCACCGCGCGGCAAAAATTGCGGCGGGCAATCTCCCCTCGACGAAGTAACTCCGCCGTTTGGTCCGAGCTCTCGGAGTTCCAAGGCCAGGCCTGACCCAGTTCCGATTGAAGGCGCGGCCAAAAATCGCGCCCATTAAAAACGTGTCCTGCCTGATGAACGGTCAACACCGCGTTGGACTCGGCATGAAACACCCGGTAAGCCGATTCGATCTGAGTGAATGCTTCACGAGCGATCGCAACGGGAAAACCGCCGGGCGCGCGTTCTTTAGCACCGATCTCGCAAACCAGCGGTCGCGGAGCGATGCACGCGAACACATCCGAGAAATCGAAGTGTTCGGCCAGGCCTTCGAAGTTCCAGCATGGGCAATGGCCGTTGCGCATATTTTCGATCGTTGTGAGCCATCCGCTGCTGCACGCGGTCTTCACCCGAATATCGAGCGCAGCCACGTACATGGCCGTCTCGCCGCCGAGGGAAAGGCCTGCCACCGCCAATCTTTCCGGATCGACTTCGGGCAAAGTTGCGGCGTAATCCAGGGAGCGGAGGGCGTCCCAGACGCGCTCGCCCATCAGCGACCAATTTGAATGTTGCCGTTCATGGGAGCCGATATCCGGCGCGATTACGACATAACCCATTTCAATGAGCGTCTTGCCGTATCCATATAAGCTCAGCCCACGGACCACTTCCTCGCCCGAGCCACCATGGCCATGCAGGGCCAGCACCGCGCCGATTTTCCCATGCGAAACCGCAGGCCGCGCCACCCAGAGATGAACACGCCGATCTGGCAACGCTTGAATTGTTGTCTCTTCGAGGACGAAGCCATTGAGCGGACTGGCGATGCGCCGCAAAATTTTTGCTTCGAGCGGAACGCGCGCAGGCTCGGCGCCGCCCATCATGAGCTCAAGAAGTTTTTCCCGGGCCATTTTCTGCCAAGCCTCGGCCTCCGCGCGGTCGGAGGCGTGGAACCGCATCGATCTGTTTGGGTCGGCTGCATGAAGATGGGCCGCGGCCAGAACGAGCCAAAAAAGCTTTTGCATTGGATTCTCCGGAACGATTATTCCGGTTCAGTAAACCGGTTTTTCGCAACAAACTTTAGGCTATCCCGCGGTCTCCTCAGTATGGCCCAGATCAAGACAAGCCGAGGCAACGCCAGCAATTCATTTTGGTGGGTTCGCACGGTTTGCTGTCCACCCGTTTGGTGTCCACCCTTTAGGGTGTTCGTGCAACAAAGACACGCTAAAGCGTGGACACCAAACACACGCGTTGAGGGCCAAAATGAGAATTGCTGAGCCAAGGCGCCATCGCTTTAAAACGAAATTTTTTTTGAGCGCACTCTAAAGTGGAGTTTCAAGCCGGCCGATAAATCATGAGCTTGCTGCCGTTCGCGAAGCTCATGATTTATGCAAGTGATTGTCCCCTGCTCTTGTGGCGCCCGGTTCGCCTTCGAACTTGACCGGTTTCTGCCCCAATTACCGGACGGGGCGGAGTTGCCCTGCCCTGCTTGCGGCAGCAATGGAATCCCCGCGGCGAATCGCGTTCTGAGCGACATGGCCAATGCGGAGGCGCGATCAGACACCACCGTATCGCGCGCGGCAGTCCCCGCCCAAATTCCTCCGCCAGGCCTGCTGTCGGAAAGCGAAGAGGAACAGGCTGGACCACGCCTGAGCATGCGCGCGCGAGGGGTGGTCGGCGCGCTCGCGGCCGCGGGTGTGGCAACGGCGTGTTGGTATTTTTTGACGTTGGCGACGGGATTCGAAAGCGGCTACATGGCCTGGGGCGTTGGCGCCCTGGTTGGGTTGGGGTGCCGCCGCGCGGCGGGAGAACGGGATTATCATTTGGGCCTGTTCGCCGGCGCCTGCTCGTTCATCGCCATTCTGCTGGCCCAATGGCTGGTCATGCACCAGGTATTTCGGGTTTCGATCAATTTGGCGGGAGAAATGGCGTTCGCAGCGGAAAAAGGGTTGGCCGAAAAGGTCGCTCAAATAAAAACAGATATACAAATCCAAGAATTCCTCTGGGACCAAAAACGAAAAGCGATGGAACTGGATCCGCTGTCCGCGGCCCGATCCCTGAAAGTCAGCGAGAAGGAAGTAACGACATTCAAGCGGGAACATCTGCCACGATTGCAGCGGCTCTCGCGAGGAGAATTGCAGAAACCGGAATTCATCGCCGAGTTCAAGACAAAGGTGGAAAACAAAATCGGCGTCAAAGAGATTTTCAATGCATCCTTGAATGTTTACACCATCCTATGGCTGGTCCTCGGGGTGGGAAGCGCGTGGAGGTTGGCGAGCGAATCTGGCACATCGGCCGACGCGGGCGCCTTTTGATCTGCGAAGGGCGGCTACAACTCAACTCTGCGCCTCCTCTTCGTAGCCGCCGACGTCAGGAGGCGGATCCCCTCAGTCCACCGCTTGCAATGCCTCCTCCGCCTCGTTACCTCGGCGGCTACATGATTTTTCAGGTTTCTCTTTGGGAAGGATGTTTTCTAGACTCGCCACGTGAATCGAGTGGCGCTGGTTACCGGAGCTTCGCGCGGCATTGGTCGCGGGATCGCTCTGGCTTTGGCCGAGCTCGGTTATGATCTTCTCCTGAATTTTGCGAGCAACCAATCCGCCGCGGCCCAAACGGCCAGCCACTGCCAGGGAGCCGCGGAGCGCTGCAGCCGGCAAATTCGTTGCGAAATAGTTCAGGCGAACATTGGCTCGACCGAGGATCGCGAACGCCTGATCGAGTTTTCCCGGAAACATTTCGCGCGCCTTGACCTGCTTGTGAACAATGCCGGCGTGGCGCCGCTGCAGCGGGTTGACTTGCTCGATGCCAGCGAGGAAAGCTTCGACCGCGTTTTTACCATCAACGCCAAAGGCCCGTACTTTCTGACGCAATCCGCCGCCCGTTGGATGATCGAACAGGTCAAAAACGGCGGCATCCCAGGGTATCGCCCGAAAATCGTGACCGTGTCGTCGATCAGCGCCTACACTGCTTCCACGCTGCGGGGCGATTATTGCATGGCCAAAGCCGCGCTGGGAATGCTCACCGCGTTGTATGCAGCGCGCCTGGCGGAGTTTGGCATTCTCGTTTATGAAATCCGGCCGGGGATCATCGCCACGGATATGACCGCTGGAGTCCACGAGAAATACGACGGTTTAATCCAGGAAGGCCTGACTCCAATCCGCCGTTGGGGCGCTCCGGAAGATGTGGCGAAAGCAGTCGTGGCCATCGCGGAGGAATTGCTTCCGTTCAGCACCGGTGAAGTGATAAACGTCGACGGAGGGTTTCATTTGCGCCAACTGTGAAAATTGATTTTACCCTGACGCCGAAAAAAGTTTTGCCGAAGCTGACGCGGGTTTTCGAATTGTCCGCGGAGAAAATCCTCAGCCTGCACGCCACTTGGGATCCCGCCCAGGGAACGCCGGTCTGCACGGTCCGCGGAATTTACGCCAGCCGGAGCTGGACCGAGTGGACGCAAGGATTCCAGTACGGCTCGTCCCTGCTGCAATTTGAAGCGACTGGCGAATGGAAATTCCTCGAGTTGGGCCGCGCGCAAACCGTCCAGCGCATGGCGCCGCACGTTTCCCATGTCGGCGTGCACGATCACGGGTTCAATAACATTTCGACTTACGGAAATCTCCTGCGGCTCCTGGGCGAAGGAAAATTTTATGCGCCGGAACGCGAACGTGATTTCTACGAACTCGCCTTAAAGGTTTCCGGCGCGGTGCAAGCGGCGCGCTGGACGCCGATCGCGCCAAGCGGCGGCTACATTTATTCGTTCAACGGGCCGCATTCGTTGTTCATCGATACGATCCGCTCGCTTCGCGTGCTCGCGGTGGCCCATCAGCTCGGCCATGTCCTCATGGGGGAACGCGACCAGAAAATCTCGCTGCTGGGCAGATTAATCGATCACGCCAGGGCCACCGCGCAATTTTCGATTTACTTTGGCAAAGGGCGCGATGCGTTTGATGTTCGCGGGCGGACGGCCCACGAAAGCATTTTCAACCGGAACGACGGCCAATATCGCTGCCCGAATTCACAGCAAGGTTATTCCCCGTTCAGCACCTGGACGCGCGGGCTGGCGTGGGCGATCTGCGGATTTGCGGAGCTGCTCGAATTTATTTCGACGCTGCCGCACGCAGACTTGACGCGGTTTGGGGGCAAAAAATCGGTGATCGAATTCATGCGGCGAGCCGCCGAGGCCACCGCAGATTTTTACATTGCGAACAGTTGTCGCGATGGCATTCCGGTTTGGGACACGGGCGCGCCGCAATTGCACCGGCTCGGCAATTACCTGGACAAACCGGCCGACCCATTCAACGGTTGGGAACCGATCGATTCCTCCGCCGCCGCGATTGCGGCGCAGGGTTTCTGGCGGCTCGGAAATTATTTACGGACGGAAGGAGCAGCCGCTTCCAGCCGGCGTTATCACCAGGCGGCGTTGACCATTGCGACGGCATTGTTCGACGAGCCGTATCTCGCCACGGCGTCAAAGCACCAAGGTTTGTTGCTCCATTCGGTTTACCATCGCCCCAATGGCTGGGACTTTGTTCATCCCGGCCAAAAAGTGCCGAACGGCGAAAGCTCGATGTGGGGCGATTACCACGCGCGCGAATTGGCCTTGCTGCTTCTCCGTGAGGCGAGAGGAGAAAGCTATTTCACGTTTTTCAGCCACGTCCGGAAATTCCAACCGAGCGCAGCTTGAGGCGCGAACGACCGCGCGACCACGAAAAGGAAAACACTCCCATGGCTGAAGTTTTACTCCGACGAATTCCGACTTTGAAAACAGTCGCGGATTTCCGCGGCTACACCGCCGAGCTCGGGATCGAATTGCCGGCCGATGATGCAATTCTCTCAGCAGCGGCGTCGCCCCTGGCTCGAGCGATGGACGGTGTCCTGATCAATGGCAAACAAATCGGGAACCGCTGGGCCATCCACCCGATGGAAGGCTGGGACGGAACGGCTGACGGAGGGATAACCGATGAAGTCAGGAGACGCTGGCGGCGGTTCGGTGAGAGCGGAGCGAAATTGATCTGCGGCGGGGAAGCGATGGCTGTCCGGCCGGATGGCCGAGCCAACCCGAATCAATTGATTATTCAGGAGAAGAACAAGGCTGGGCTGGCTGAACTTCGAGACGGCTTGATCGCGGCGCATCGGGAACGGTTCGGCCAGACGGACGATCTGGTGATTGGATTTCAATTGACCCATTCCGGGCGGTTTTGCCGGCCGAAAGATAAAAAGATTTTCGAACCGCGCGTCGCGTATCGGCATCCGCTGCTCGATCCAAAATTCAAAGTCACCTCAGACACGCAGATCTTTTCGGATGAAGAAATCGAGGAGCTGATCGAGGATTACGTCCGCGCGGCAAAGGTCGGAGCGGAGGTCGGGGCGGATTTCGTCGATATCAAACATTGCCATGGATATCTGCTGCACGAGTTCCTGAGCGCATTCACGCGCCCAGGGAAGTACGGCGGCTCGTTCGAAAACCGCACGCGCATTCTCCGCGAAATCGTTCAGGGAATTCGCGCAGCCGGCCTTCGGATTGATATTGGCGTACGGCTGAGCGCGTTTGATTTTGTCCCGTTCAAACCAGATCCAGCCCGAGCCCAGCCGGGGAAATTAGGCCCTGGAATCCCGGAGAATTTTTCTGCCTGTCTCCCTTATCAGTACGGTTTTGGGCTCAACCCGGACAACCCGCTCGAAATCGATCTGACCGAGCCCAAGGCATTTCTAAAGTTGTGCGGCGATCTCGGCGTAAAAATTGTCAACCTGAGCGCGGGCTCGCCTTACTACAACCCGCACATCCAGCGCCCGGCGGCATATCCGCCGTCCGACGGTTATCAACCGCCAAACGATCCGCTCGTTGATGTCGCCCGGCAAATCCAAGTCGTCCGCGAGTTAAAAGCGAGTGCGCCAGCGAACTTGGTTTTGGTCGGGACGGGCTACAGTTATTTACAGGAGTACCTGCCGCACGTGGCGCAGGCTGTAGTAGCGCGTGGCTGGACGGATCTGGTCGGGATTGGCCGAATGGTGTTGAGTTATCCAACTCTCATTGCGGATTCGCTCGATACAGGAACGTTGCAGGCAAAGGCGATTTGCCGGACGTTCAGCGATTGCACGACCGCGCCTCGCAACGGTCTGGTCAGCGGTTGCTACCCATTGGACAGGTTCTACTCCTCTAAGCCCGAGGCCCAGCAACTGAAGGAGATTAAGAAACGCTGATCTTTCTCTGTTATCTCTGCGTCCTCCTGTTAAAAACCGAGGCGGTGCCCCGCCGTGGAATTTACAACGGAAAAAGCCGTCTTTTCCAAGTTGCGCCCGGTTTGCCGACGGTGGAAAGTTGCCGCAGGTTTGCGGCGGTTGAACTACGGCTAAATTATGGCGATCGAATTCAGGGATTATTACAAGATCCTCGACGTGCCCCGGGACGCGTCTGCGGATGACATCCGAAAGGCGTTCCGCAAGCTCGCGCGCAAATACCATCCAGATGTCGCAAAGGACAAAGTCCAAGCGGAAGAAAAATTCAAAGAAATCAACGAAGCGTACGAAGTCCTGAGTGATCCGGAGAAGAAGAAGAAATACGATACGCTCGGCGCCAATTGGAATCGGCCGGGCGGTCCGCCACCTGGCTGGCAAGAGCGCAACACCGGCACGTTCCACGGCGGCGGTCCGGAAAACTTCGAATTTCAGTTCGGCGGCACGACCGGGTTCAGCGATTTCTTCGAACAGTTTTTCGGCGGCGGCGGAAGGGATTTTGGCGGGTTCAGCCAATTTGACGAAGCGGACCTGGGCGGCGGCCCCGGGCGCCAAACGCAAGGCCGCCGAGGGCGCAACATCGAAGGCGATATTCTCGTGACCCTCGATGAAGCGGTTCACGGATCAATTCGATCTGTCTCGTTGCAGCGGCGAAACCCGCGGACCGGCGCTGCGGAAAGCCATCGGTTCCGGGTTAAAATTCCCGCGGGCGTCGGCGAAGGCCAACTCATCCGAGTGGCAGGCCAAGGCCAGACAGGTGTCGGCGGCGGCCCTGCTGGGGACCTTTACTTGCGGGTCTCATTTGCCAAGCATCCGGATTTTAGCATTCGCGGCAGCGATTTGTTTTATGATTTGCCGCTGGCGCCATGGGAGGCAGTGCTCGGCGCGACCGTTCGCATTCCGACCCTGGATGAACCTGTGACGCTTCGCATCCCGGCGGGCACGCAGCAAGGCCAACAACTCCGGATCCGAGGCCGAGGATTGCCGACGGGCGAGAAGAGCCGCGGCAACCTTTACGCGGTCGTCGTCATTCAGGCGCCGAAAGAGACTTCATCCGAAGAAAAAAAACTTTGGGAAGAACTCGCCAAAAAATCCCGGTTCAACCCACGGACGGAGCCCTGATTTCCCGAACTTTTCCTTTGAGGCGCACTCCCCGCGGATTCAGATCGGCCTCAGATAAGGGACAGAACAAACTGTTGCTCCACCAGTTAATCGCAGTTCGCTCTGAATCTGTGGGGGTGAACCCTTCCGACACACAAAGAACCACCGATTCTTTCAGGCGCACTCCCCGCGGATTCAGATCGGCCTCAGATAAGGGACAGAACAAACTGTTGCTCCACCAGTTAATCCCAGTTCGCTCTGAATCTGTGGGGGGTGAACCCTTCCGACACACAAAGAACCACCCATTTTTTCAGGCGCACTCCCTGCGGATTCAGATCGGCCTCAGATAAGGGACAGAACAAACTGTTGCTCCACCAGTTAATCCCAGTTCGCTCTGAATCTGTGGGGGGTGAACCCTTCCGACACACAAAGAACCACCGCTTTTTTCAGGCGCACTCCCCGCGGATTCAGACCGCCCTCGGATTAAGGGACAGAATAAACTGTTGCTCCACCTGTTAATCCCAGTTCGCTCTGAATCTGTGGCGGGGGGACCCCCTCGGCCCACCAAAAAACCCC
>Ga0082335_1001973_pt1 | contig 40339 bp, 32 predicted proteins | sample Subgrocontami58m_FD_72375 | JGI IMG/M metagenome (GOLD analysis project Ga0082335, IMG submission 72375) | Subsurface groundwater microbial communities from S. Glens Falls, New York, USA - GMW37 contaminated, 5.8 m (SPADES assembly) (version 2) ...
GGGGCTGCCGCCCCGCGGGGGAGCGAGGCCGCTGCCCCCGAAAGGAATTTTTCGGCAGGTGGGAAAAGGGGGCCGGGGGGGTTTTGCGGGGGGGTTGCCGGGGACCCCCGGGGGGGTCCCCCCCCCCCCCCCCACACACGGGAGGGGTCGACGTTGCAAGGGGGTACCCAGTGAATCGCTGGACGCTGACCAGGCTCATCATCATTGCGCTTGCCTTTCTCTCGGTCACTGTCGCTCTTGCGACCATTCCTGGTAAGGCAGTGAATTACTGGTATCTTTACTATTCACCGGTTGGAATTTCCGCATTGAGTTTTGGCCTCTATGGAGCTATATTCGCGTCAGCAGGCGCATTTTTCAGCATCTTTTCTTTCGCGCTCCGGTTGGACTCGGTGGCTCGTGAAGTCGCAGGCGTCCTTTCAAGGCGGGTTTCTGATTCTGGCCCATTGACTCTGGAGAGTATTAACGCAACTGTTTCACAGATAGCATCTCAAACCGCATTAGTCGAGGTTGATGGCGTGCTGTTCACACTCGGTTCAGTGCAAGAGTCGCTCATTCAAGCGTTTTTCGGGGCTGGACTCATCACCGTATTCAGCCTTGGAGTCGGCTGGCTTGTTGACGAAAACAAGCGGCGGCAAGTCCTCTATGCCGTGCAAGCATTGACAGACGAGCTGACCGGCCTGGCAAACTACCGCAGCCTCATGTTGCGTCTGAGGGACGAGGTGACCCGCAGTAAACGCTTCAAGCACCAGTTTGCGTTCCTCATGGTGGACGTCGATACGCTGAAGCCCTTCAATGACGGATACGGGCACTTGGTCGGAGATACGATATTGAAAGCGGTCGCCACAGCGCTCCGGGAAAACGTGAGGGACGTTGACCTGGTTGCTCGCTACGGTGGCGATGAGTTTGGGGTGGCGCTGGCCGAGACAAACCATGATGGGGCGGTGCATACCGCAGAGAGACTGAGGAAAGCGGTTGAGGAATTGCGTATCCACCTCGGAGATTTAGAAGCGCAGGTCACCATTAGCATCGGCATTGCCGTCTACCCGACAGACGCGCTGGGAATTGAAGAGCTGATTGATGCTGCGGACAATGCTCTGTATCAGGCGAAGCTGGCGGGCAAGAATACTATTATCCTGGCCTCACCTGGCCTCTCCAGGGCCTGATTGTCCCCAGAGACCATGCGAATTTCCATGGTCGCATCTTCTTTCCCAAGGTACCCCGGCGACATTGCAGGCACCTTCGTGGCATCGCTGGCTCAGGCGCTCAGAGCGAGGGGGCATGAAATCGTCGTTCTCGCGCCGTGGGACGCCGATGTCACCCGTGATGATTCGAAAGTGTTTAAAAACCCGCTCAGCCTGAGCTTGTCGAAGGCCAAGCGCCGTGGTTCGACAAGTCGTTCAGACTCTGAAGAGTCCTCAGGCCGTTCAGGTTCTGAGGAGCCTTCAGGCTCGATGAACTCGATGAGCTCACCACGAGCGGCCAACCACATTGTTAAACAGTCTCATGGTTCGACCGACGTCCCGGTGCAGTGGTTCGGCTACAGCCCGTTCGCCAGCATACAGCCCATGGGATACGGCAAGGCCCTGGAAAACGACCAGCGTTTGCGTTGGAGCGCCGTTGTGTGTGCTCCTGCCTACCTTGTTTCCGGCACAGCCAACCTGCTGCGGCTCATTTGGGAACTGCGCATCGATGTCATTCACGCCCACTGGCTCCTGCCCAACGGCCCGGTGGGCTTGCTGGCCTCAAAGCTGAGCGGGCGTCCCCTGGTAATGACGTTGCACGGCTCGGATACCTACCTGGCGAAACGAAACGGCGGCCTGAGGTGGCTGGGAAGGCAGTGCCTGGAAGGGGCCAGCGTCGTGACGGCATGCAGCCCGGATCTGGCTGAGGACGCCCTCAGTCTGGGCGCAAGAAAGGATTCCATCCGAGTGATTCCGTGGGGGGCAGACCCCAGCAGATTCGGACACGGCGATCCATCTGTCTGGCGGCGGCGGCTCGACATTCCTTCCGGGGCGCCCGTCATCGTTGCGGTCGGCAGGATGGTGGCGAAGAAGGGCTTTTCTTTTCTGGTCGACGCCTTTGCGGAGGTCAGCGCCATTCATCGGGACGCGATGTTGGTCATCGGCGGCGATGGCCCGGAGCGTGAGAGACTGATTGCCAGGACAGCGGTCAGCAGTCTGGCCGGCCATGTGCGTTTTCCTGGTAGGATTCCCTGGGAATCGATGCCTGATTTCCTCGCGATGGCGGATATTGTCGCGGTCCCCAGCGTGCGCGACGCGGAAGGGAACCAGGATGGATTGCCCACAGTTGCCCTGGAAGCCATGGCAGCCGGCAAGCCCCTGGTGGCCAGTGACCTGGCCGGTCTGCCCCTGGTCGTGGAGCACGGTGTCACAGGCATGCTGGCTCCTTCGGGCGATGCTGAAGCATTAGCCGCCGCGCTTATCGATCTGCTGGGCAATCCGCCGCTGCGCTGCGCGTTTGGGCGCGCGGCTCGCCGGCGGGTGGAAGAGACCCTCAACTGGGACGCTGTGGCGCGAGCATACGAAGCGGTATACCAGGAGGCTTTGGCGTGACACCGCGCAGCGTCCTGATATGGGGCGGAGACTCCTGGGCAAACCGTGGAGACGCGGCCGTGCTCGCAGGGACGCTGGCGATGCTGCGACAGCAATGGCCCGATGCCTGCGTGACGGTCGCGTCCGACCGTCCTGAGCAGACGCGCCCGCCTGAGGCGGGTGTGCCCGCGGTGCGACGCAGGAGCATGGGTTTTCTGAGGTCGCTGTGGCAGGCAGACCTCGTGTTGTGGGGCGGCGGCCAGATGATCCAGAACGCCTCTAGCAAGCTCTTCCTCTTCTTCCAAATTGCATTTCTGGTGATGGCGCTCATCCTGAGAAAAAATGTGATCTGTTTTGCCCAGGGCGTCGGCCCGGTTTCCGGCGCAGCCAGCCGGTTTCTCATACGCGCCGTGCTTGAGAGGCTGCGCCTCATTATGGTGAGAGACTCAGCATCGGCGCAGCGGCTGCTGGCATTGGGCCTTGCACCCGAGCGTGTGCAGGTGACTGCCGACCCCTCTTTCTGCCTGGAGCCGGCCCCGCAGCGCGACGTGGCTGCGCTTCTGCAACGGATGGGTGTTCAACGGCCATTTTTAGCCGTCGCCTTGAGGCGATGGGGCCACTACAAAGGCGATTGGTTGCCCGTACGCCTGACTCGACGGACGCTTTCGGCAGCTCATCAGCAATGGTTCGCGGTCTTTTGCCGCGATATGGCTGCGGCGCTGGATGCGTTCAGGAAAGAGACCGGCCTGGACATTTTGTTTGTGCCCATGTGCCCGGGCGGCGACCAGGAAGATGATCAGGTCGCCAGGTCGGTGTTGGCCGAGATGGCAGGACAAGAAGGGCTGTACCTGCTCGATGAGGACGTCTCCCCTGGACTTCTCAAGGGGCTGCTGGGCAATGCGTCTCTCGTGCTGGCCATGCGCACCCACGCGGGAATGCTGGCAGCGGACGCGGGCGCGCCGGTCGCGTTTCTCAGCTATCAGGGTAAGGGAGAAGGTTTTTTGGACGAGGTGGGGCTGTCGGAGTACGGACTGGACGTAGACTCATTTTCCCTTGAACGGGTGAGGGCGCTTCTTTTCCGCGCGTGGCGCGACCGTGCCTGGCTTCAGGCGAAGCTGGCGGAGAGGCTGCCAGCGCTGCGGGTGCGCGCCCGGCAGAACATGGAACTCGTCGCGGATGTTGTAGGCGGGAAGCCTCAGGTCAAAGCCGTGATGTACCCTCCGCGGACGATTGACGCGGACCGCTGGGCGCGCCTGACCTCTGGGAAAACACGCCCTGGAGACGCGCTGCTTCCATCAAGACTTTCCGGCATTCTGGCGGAGCGACGGCGCATTGTCCTGGAGCTGGCGCGACTCCTGCCGGGTGATCTCGTGCTTGACCTGGGCTGCGGTGTGGGGCACTATGCCGAACCCGTGAGTAGGACCGGCGCTGCATGGTTAGGAGTCGACGCTTCTGCAGAGATGCTCGCCTACGCGCAAGCCGCAGGCCCCGCCACAAAGGGCCTGGTCAGGGGAAACGCTCTCCAACTTCCGCTACAGGACGGAGTCGTGGACCTCTGCCTCTGCATTGGCGTGCTGGATTATGTCCCTTCGCATGATCTTGAGGTGGCTCTTGAAGAGATGGCCCGTGTAGTCAGGCCGGGAGGCAGGATGGTCATTTCCTGCAACTCGTCTTGGTGGGGAGGGTGGCTGAGGGGGTTGCTTCCGATGTTCCAGCAAGGATTCCCCCCTAGAAATGACCACGCACGCACGCTTTCAGCGCTCATGACATCCACCGGTCTCGAACTGAGACAGACCTGCAAATTGCGCGCAGGGTTTCTGGGGCCGGACACCCTGATCTACGTAGCGATCAAGAAACAGGCAATATGCGACTCGGCAGTTACTACCGCTCCCTCATCGCGCCTCGTCTCGGCGTAAAGGCGTCCCGGGGGCAGCGTGTGCTGGAGGTGGGGGCGGCTGACGCGCAACTCCTGCATACCTTGCGGCCCGACTTCGGCATTGCGCTGGACCCATCTCCTATTCAGCAGGATGGCGTGACGTTCCTGCGCGCGGATGGCAGATTTGCTCCGCTGAAGTCGGATAGCTTCGACGTGGTTGTGGCCTTCGATGTCCTTGAGCATGTCGTAGACGATGCCCAGCTTTTGAAGGAGCTTTTTCGTGTCGCAAAGGCTGGGGCCACCGTCTGGCTCGGTGTGCCCAGCAAGGACTTCACGGCGTTTCCGTCCTTTCTCACCGCCTTTTTCCACAGGCGCTGGGGCCATGTGAGACCTGGATACCGGCCCGGGGAACTGCTGGCCATGCTGCCTTCGGGCGTGTCAGCAGAAGTGATAGAGTGGAATGAGCCGTTCTATCGTTGCTGCTACATCCCGCTCCGGCTCTTCAGCGTTGTGTCAGTTGCGGGCGCCCGCGCAGCCTTGCGCTTGGTGGCCCGGCTGGATAGCATGTTTGCCGAAGGTGGCCGCGGGCATTACTTCCTGCGGGTCTCCTTGAAGGACGCCAGGTGGCGCACAGGAGAGCGCCTATTATGAGCCTATCTCAAAAAGCGCAGCGGGGCCTGGTTCGTTCGAGGATGCAATTCACCCTTCCCTAACCCCTCCCTGGGAGGGAGGGGAATCAATCTTCTCCCCCTTCCAGGGGGAGATACAGAGGGGGAGGCCGTGCGAACTACCACCATCTTATACGCATTTTGAGATAGTTTCTAAGTCCGTTCTTTGAGCCCCGTCGAGAAGCATGTCTTGAGCGAAGTCGGGAAGACGTGCGTGGTCTCGACCAGGCTCGACCAACGTCTTAGTGGATGCTCTCAAACTCGCCCGCTTGCCAACCATAAGATATGTGCCTTATCAGGAGTTTCGTGAATCATTTGCTTGTGCTGCTCGTGTGTTCTGCCCTTGTGCTTGCCGGATGCCAGGACCCCTCGGCGGCATACCCCGGACTGCTGTCCGGCGAGCCCTCATACGCCGCTCTGGTCCCCGACGGCCTTGGGAAGTGGGACAGCACGTTGGTGCACGCGCCCTCGGTGGTGAAGATTGATGGCGAGTACCTCCTCTGGTACGACGGTACCAATACCTCAGACCTGTACAGAGGCTGGTCCATCGGTCTCGCTACCTCGCGTGATGGGAGCGCGTGGTCGAGATGGCAGGGCAATCCAGTATTGGGCCCGGGCGCTGAGGGCGGTTGGGATGGTGTGAGCGTGCACGATCCCAGGGTGATTCGGGACGGCCAGCGCTTCCTCATGTGGTACTCCGGCTTTGATGGCCGGCAGTGGCGGGTAGGTCTTGCGACCTCAGAGGATGGCAGACAATGGACAAAGTCCCAGAACAACCCGGTGCTTGAGCCGGGGCAACCAGGGAGTTGGGATGACACCAGCGTCGCGTATTCCTCGGTGATCTTGAGTGACGGGATGTACCGCATGTGGTATCAGGGCGGGGACAGTCGCGGCACATGGCGTATTGGTCACGCCACCTCCACGGACGGCATCCGCTGGGACAAGAGCAGCGCCAACCCAGTGCTGTATCCGGGCTCCCAGGGCGAGTGGGATAACGAGCGGGTGTTCACGCCCACCGTTGTCCAGACAAGGTTGGGCTATCTGCTGCTGTACACCGGAGGACCCGGCACGGCGTTGGGCTATGCTCTCTCCGAGGACGGTGTGAGCTGGCGCAAAGACCCCAGGGGGCCGGCGATTACCGTCATGGCCGGGGCTCAGATCTTAACGCTTACCGCGCTTCAGGAAGGTGACAAGCTGGGCATCTGGTTCGGAGAGCAGCGCGACGGTCGCCTCACCATCCGGCGTACCTCAACAACGATCCCCATCAAGGCTAGAGGTCCATGACTCTTAAATTGAGTGGCACCTATCCGCTCACCTCTTGCAGAGCCTGGAACGGCCTGAGCTTGTCGAAGGGCGAGAGGCGCATGGTTCGACAAGCTCACCATGAGCGGATGTATTAGCCTGCCCCCAATTTATCAGTCACGAGGTGCTAGGTAGTGAGGCTGCGGTAGAGGGAGGGGAGGCGTCGCGGCAGCGAGGCAACGTCAGAGATGACCTCGTAGCCAATATCACCGCACATCGCCTTCAGATAATCGTGCCCCTCTTTGTCGATGGATATGCAGAAGGGGGTTATGGACTTTGTCCGGGCTTCGGTCAGCGCGGCTTTTGTATCGTGTACTGCGTAGTCCCTTTCGTCGACCATGATGCCGTCCTGACCCAGCAACTCCAGCACCTCGTCCAGCGGCCTGTAGCGGCCTCGATGATCCGATTCCAGCTCCCAGGGAAGCGTGCCGTAGTCACGGTCCTGCGGACGTCCGTCGCTGAGGAGAATGAGGAGCTTGGTGCGCGCCTCGACCTGCGATAGTTTTGCCACCGCATGGCGGATGGCCGGCCCCATGCGGGTTCCCTGAAGCGGAATGATCTTGTCAACACGCGCTTTGATGCGGTGCGAGAAGGGTTCTTTCAGGTCCTTCACCACGAATAGCTGGACGTCGCCCCGGCCGGAGCCTGAGAATCCGTAGATGCCATAGCTGTCGCCAATCTGCTCAAGAGCCTCAATGAACAGCACCAGGCTCTCCTTCTCCACGTCAATGATGCGCTTGTTCGGGTTGAAATTGCCCGCACGCAGCGCCGCGGCCCTGGAGTCGTCGTCGGTGGCTGTTGCAGCCCGCAGGACGGCGTGGCGCTCCACTTTCTCATCCGTCGAGAGGCTCATATCCAGGAGCAGGGCTACCGCCACGTTGCGCTGCGTCTTGTTGCGCCGCCAATAGACCTTGTCCTGGAGACCGTGTCCAGCCTTCTTATCGACAATGGAGTCAACCACCGCGTCCAGGTCAAACTCCTCTCCATCCACCAGTCGCTTGACTCTACCCATTTCTTCTGGCCGCAGCATCTCGAACTGTTTTCGGATGGCATGGACCAGAGCAGCATTTCGATGCAGGGTCTCCTCATAGAAATCCTCAGACCCCTCCTTCAGGGTGCGCTGATAGAGTTGACACCAGTTGGGCCGCATGGCTTTCACACGGTAGTCCCACTCGTCGTAGGTGAACACCTGGGTGTCGTGCTCCGCGATGCTCTCAATGATGGGTGAGAGACCTTGCCGCCAGGGGTCTTCCTCAGTCATGGCCCTTAGGTAGCCTGCCAGGAGGAGGCGCGGGTCAATGCCCTCGCTTTCGCTGAGGGTTCCCCAGGCGTCGGTGAATTCGGCGCGCTCCGAGAGCTTCTGAATAATGTCTTCAAGGCTCCCCTCAAAGCGCTGTTTTCCGTCGGCGGATCTCTCCCCTCGCTCTTGCTGGAGGCGCATGAGGGTCTGCATTAGCTCTGGCCGTAGGTCGCTGCGATGCTGCACAGGCGCTGGACTGTTGTAAGGACGCTCCGCGCCCTCTTCTGATTGCGCTTGTTCCGCTGATTGGTTGGAAAAGTGGAACGCTCGCGTCAGATCGTCCAGGTCCTCTGCCGCCGGATCATAGGTTCCTTCAGAGAGGTCAATCTCTATCCACCGCTCCGGGCGTATGGCCTCCAGCGGAACGTTCGGCACTTGGCGAAAGAAGGTATACAGACGGATGGCTGCTTCCGTGGCATCTTCCGCGCTCAGACTCGCATTGTTGAGGAGACCAAGGATGCCTGCCGCCGCCAGCACATGGGGCGCATAAGCCCTGGGCGCCTTCACCAGAGACGGTGCGCTGAGGCTGCGCCGCACCAGAATCTCCATAAAGTATTCACGCAAAGACAGTTCCATGATTGGAGGTCGGTGTTCCAGCGTGTGGTCATGTACGCGCCGGTATGGTCCGCGGATCCCCCGATACTCCTGCTGCAGCCGCGTGTCGATGCGCTCATCCTCCGCGAGGGTAAAGAGGTCCTGGGCGAGCCGACGGTCGGAAAACAGCGCGAAGAAGCGGTCGTATTCAGACAGGAAGTCCTCCGCCCGCAGGTTCCCATTGGCCAGCGCGTGACGGAGGGGCCTGAACAGCGCATTCTCGCCGCCAAAGGTGAACTCGTAGGTGCCGAACTCCAGGTGGCCCGCCTGATGCGTGCAGAGCACCTTGTACGCCTCAAAATTGCTCTCTTTGCTGGGGAATTCTCGCATCACCGCGGGGGCGAAGATGCCCGGCCCCTCCCAGGAGGCCTCCTCGGTCGGCACCCATCCGTTGGCCTGCTGCTGGATATCCTCGGCAGCAAGGATGCTGATGTTTTTGCCCATGAGCGCCTGACAGTACATGCGCAGCACCTCACGGACGTCGGAGAGGGTCACCACGGGCGATAGTGAGGCGATGGCCTCCTGCGCCTGGCGGGAATGCAGCCGGAAATAGCTGACGGCGGCGCCTTCGTGAACCCGCAGGAGGTCCTCACCCCGCTGGCACCACTGCTCCAGCTCGGCGCCGCTCAGCCGGAGCAGCAGCTCTTTCCCGCTCGTCAGCAGTTCGTGAGCCGCCGCGGGGGAGCGCAGCGCAATACGTCCTGTAATGGGGAGCAATATCTTCAGGCTCTTGCTGTCTAGCTGGGGCAGAACCGCGCCCAGGCTCTTGAGAAAACCTGCCAGATGAGCGGGAGGAGTGTTCTCAAGTCTCTGGAGGATATTCAAAAAACCAGGGCGTTCGTCGCTGTCTAGCAGCGAAAGCGCCTGCCAGCCGCAGTCGATGAAGAGGGGGACGGCTCCCTTGTTGTGCGCTGCCAGCCGAAGCGCCAGTTCCAAGCTCTGCTGCCGCGTGCTTTCATCGAGCGACTGAAGGCGCTGGGTCACCAATTGCAGCGTCTGCTCCGCAAGGTCAATGCCGTCTTTCTTGAGCAAGGCCAGCGTATCGACTATCTGTTCAACGCTGTTGAAAGGAGCCGCCTGGTACAGGCTGGCGCTGCGCAGGAAGTAGTGCTCCGCAAGGGAGTTGGCCTGTGGGCCGCCGTGGAAGAGTCGGCGTCCCTGGCGTGCCCACGACCCGATCTGGTTGGACCGGATGAGAGGAAGCACGGAGGGACTCGAGAGGAAGAACGCCCTGCCAGCGGCGGGGGCTTCAAGGCTTAGCTGCACTCCCAGGTCGGACCAGTAGAGAAAGCGCCGATTAGACAGCAGCAACGCGATGGACGGAGCTGCCGCAATGAGCTCCTGCATGCTGAGTGCCGTGTCTGGTCGGTTCCTCAGCGCTTCCGAGACAGCGATCTCCCATTTGTCGAGGCTTTCCCTGGACAGCAAAAGCTCAAGCCGAGGCAGCACACCATGGAGAGATCTCTGCGCGGTAACGCGAGGATCGGTGTTGCCGAGTATTATCTGTGAAAAAGGTGTCTGCATGGCAGTGTCCAGTGGCTACTGCGGTTCATTCTAAGGCTCGCAAGCGGCCTGCGCAAATAATGCTCACGACGAGACTGCTGTGATTTTGGTGGGTGCAAATTGCCCGCGCTCACCCTGAGCTTGTCGAAGGGTGAGCTGCTCATGGTTCGACAAGCCCACCATGAGCGGAGTGGAGGTATATCCACCGTTTGGGAAACAACGCTACTGCCTGTGGAGCAATTCAACTTCATTGGCGTGAATTACTTTCGTCTCAGCTCTGCCACTATAACACCGCTGAATTCGGCGGTTTGCTCGCGTGTGAAAGAGTCTCCTTCAAGGCTGGCCACCAGATCAAGTGTCTTCTCTCGCTCACCAGACCAGTTGTGATTATAGGGGACTATCAGCAGCAGCCGTTTTGCTCCCGCGACTGCGTCGGCAAAGGACTGGGTAGAGAGATTGACGTACTTTTCCGGATAGGGTGATGCGCTGCACCAGTCGTCGGGCAGGGATGCCCAATCGCAGGAGACCGGGTATGACTTAGAAGACGGCTTATCCCCCACGTTTTGATGCGCGTACCAGAGGGAGGTGAGATAGCTCTGGTAGTTGATATGGGTGATGAGATCGCCCTCCTGGTAGCGGTGCTCAGCCCAGAAGATTCCGCCTCGCAGCTCAACGGCCCGAAAGGCCGGGTCGGCGTAGAGAGAAATGAGGGGCGGGAGTGACATCACACAGAGGAGGCCAACGAGCAAGGCGGTGGTGGGGAGACGGCGTATGTGGCGGGGAAGTGGGTGGTCAGCGATGGCGGTCCCCAGCCAGAGGGCGAAGAAGGGCGCCGTAAAAACGAAGTAGCGCGGGTCCCACAGCGGCGTCGCGGCGGCAGAAAACACAAAGGCAAAGGTGATGGGGAGCACGGCGGCGCCCGCGACAAAAAACAGAAGTGGGTTCTTGCGGCCTCGCCAAAGGGCCAGCAGCAGGAGGCCGGTGAAGAGGTAGCGTCCGACTTTAAGCAGGGTGTCCGCCAGCGCCCCGTACTCTCCCCGGGTCATGAACCAGAGCCAATCGTACATGGTCTTCAGGGAGCCCGTGGAAACCGGGTCTATCCAGCTATCCGCTCCGGCTTGGACCTGGGTCCATTGTCCCAGGGTGACGCCAATCCAGGGGAGGTAGCTCAAACCTGCGCCTGTGGCGACCCCACAGAGGGGCAGCAGCGACCTTCGGTCTCTGGCGAGCGCATACATGCCGGCCATCAGCCAGAGGGCCGGCACGAAGAAGTAGGCGTATGCATGCGCGTAGAGCGCAAGGGAGCAGAGGAGGCCGTGCAGGAACCACCACCGCACACGGCGCTCCGTCAGGGCCAGGTACAGGGCGTACGCGGCGGCAACGGACAGCACCGCCAGCAGGATGTATGCTCTCGGGTACCGTGAGAAGTAGATGAGGTAGCTGCTGATGCTGCAGAACAGCGCCGAGATCAGTCCCGCCTGTGGCGAGAACAGCCGCCGTCCCATGAGATAGACCAGGGGGATGAGCGCAACGCCCATGCTCGCGGTGAGCGCCCGCAGCCAGAGGTCGCTGGTGCTGAGCTTGAGCCAGAAGTGCAGCAGCACAAAGTAGAGCGGGGTCTGGAAATCGCTGGCCGCGCCGAGGACCACTTCCTGCACCGTGGGATTGAGGGCAACCACGCCGCTGTGCGCGGTGTCGAACCACAGGCTCTCCTGGTCGAGGACCACGAACCGCAGCACGGCGGCAAGGATCGTTATGAGCGCTATTGCCAGCCCTGCGCGGTGGAAACGCCGGTTGGAGGGGGACGCCAGAGGCTCAGAAGACGCGTCAGTCAGGTGGTCTTGTTCGAGAAGCTGCAGCTTAGACCTAAGCCGGAAGAGGGCCACGCGCTGCCTTCTCTAAGCCACTCGTCCAGACTGTGATCATGTCGGCTACGGGAACATCAAGAACGCTTCCCAGGAGCAGGCGTTCGCCGCCCACTCGCCCAAGGAACGCGAGCGGCACACCGTTTTGCCGCGCAAGCTCTTCCAGCGCCGGTGACCCGTCGGCGGCCACAGACACCACGATGCGGGACTGCTGCTCTCCGAACAGAAAGTTGTCCACCCTGCCGCGTGAAGCGATCGCCTTTGCATCGAGGCCAATGCTTCCGCCGATGCAGCACTCGGCCAGGGCAATGGCCAGACCGCCGTCCGAGCAGTCGTGCGCAGAACGCAGAATGCCCTGGCGGATCGCCCGGAGACAGGTCTCCTGCACCTGCACCTCCATCTCCATGTCCAGGTGAGGCTTGCCCGCAACGGTCCCAAGGATCTCTGCAGCATACTCACTGCCCCCCAGGTCATTCGACCCCCTGCGGGATCTTTGATCTGAGAGTCTCAGGTCGTTCAGACTCTGAAGAGTCCTCAGACTCGATGAGCCCGATGAACTCGATGAGCTCTGAGCCGGGTCTTGCGTCAGGTCGGCGCCCAGCAGGTAGACCAGGTCGCCCTCGGACTTGAAGGCGTGGGTGCAGTGCCGTTCCACATCCTCCAGCACGCCCAGCATGCCGACCACGGGCGTGGGGAAGATAGCCTGCCCGGCGCTCTCGTTGTAGAGGCTCACGTTGCCGCTGATGACGGGGATATCTAGGCGGCGGCACGCCTCAGCCATGCCCTTGATGCATTCCTCTAACTGATAGTAGATATCGAGCCGCTCCGGATTGCCGAAGTTGAGGCAATCGGTGAGGGCAACCGGCTGAGCTCCCGCGCAGACCACGTTGCGGGCGGCTTCCATCACGGCGATCGCGCCGCCGGTGAAGGGGTCCAGGTAGCAGAGGCGTCCGTTGCCGTCGGTGGCCAGGGCAATGCCCTTGTCGGTGCCTTTGATCCGCAGCACCGCGGCATCCGCGCCTGGAGGGACTACCGTGTTGATCATGACCTGGTGGTCGTACTGGCGAAAGACGGATTGCTTGCTGGCGATGTTCGGCGATCCCAGCAGCGCCAGCAGCGCTTCAGACCAGGTCATGCCGCGAGGCGGGCTGTCCTGCAACAGAGAGAAATCAAAGGCCTGCAAACGGGCGATTTCGGGAGCCGGAACGCCTTGACGGCGGTACAGAGGCGGTTCGGAGAGGAGGTGCACCGGCATCTCCGCAACCACGGCATCGCCCTCCGTGATACGCGCCACCGGCTCCGCTATGACGCGACCGATCACCGTGGATTGCAGGTCCCATTTGTCGAAGAGCGCCTTGACCTTGTCCTCGTGCCCCACCCTCACGATGACCAGCATGCGCTCCTGGGATTCGGACAGCATGACCTCGTACGGGGTCATGCCGGCCTCGCGGCGCGGCACTTTCAGGACATCGATCTCGATGCCGGTGCCCGCCTTGTGCGCGCATTCCACCGCGGCGCTGGTGAGTCCGGCCGCGCCCAGGTCTTGCAGGCCCTCCAGCCAGTCGGTCAGGGCCAGCTCAAGACAGGCCTCCAGCAGGAGCTTCTCCATAAAGGGGTTGCCCACCTGTACCGCAGAACGCAGTTCGCGCTGCTCCTCGAAGGTCCGGGAGGCCAGCCCGGATGCGCCGTGGATGCCGTCTCGGCCGGTGTCCGCGCCCACCAGCATCAGAAGGTTGCCGGGACCGTTGGCCTGCGCGCTCAGCATCTTCCCCTCTTCCATCAGGCCGACGCACATGGCGTTGACCAGCGGATTGCCGGAGTAACAGGGGGAAAACACCACCTCGCCGCCGACGTTGGGGATGCCCAGGCAGTTGCCATAGCCGGCAATGCCCCCCACCACGCCGCCGAAGAGGTAGCGGTTGCGCGCGTCGGTCAGGGGCCCGAAACGCAGGGAGTTCATGAGGGCAATGGGCCGCGCGCCCATCGCGAAGATGTCCCGCACGATGCCGCCGACGCCCGTGGCTGCGCCCTCATACGGCTCGATGGCGGAGGGATGGTTGTGTGACTCGATCTTCATCACAATGGCCAGCCCGTTGCCGATGGAGAACGCGCCGGCATTCTCCTTGCCGGCCTCCACCAGCACATGCTCGCCCTGGCTGGGGAACAGGCTCAGCAGGGGCTTGGAGTTCTTGTAGCCGCAGTGCTCGCTCCACAGCGATCCGAACATCCCCAGCTCCACAAGGTTCGGCTCTCTGCCTAAACGCTGGACAATAAGCTGGTATTCCTCCTGGGAGAGAGCTACTTCGTCAAGGGTGGTCTGTGAGAAGGGCATTAGAGTAAGAACTCCTCGATGAATCTTACAATGTTGACCATGTTCTCCGCTGGTACGATGTCCGTGAACCTTACTAGCGCCCTGGCGATGTTGCCGAGTTCGTCGCGGGAGAACTGGCGGTAGCCCAGGATGATGCCAGCGTGGTCTCTCCTGGATGCGAACCATTGGAGCGCAGGCGACGATAATCTCTGACGTTGTAAGAGACCAGAACACAGCCTTGGTTTGTGGCAAAGGCTAGATGATCCTCGTCGCTTAAACCTTGGCGGCCCAGCTCGTGAGCTGAGACAACGTCGTACCCTCGTTGGCGAAGCATCCTCGCAAGCGCGGGTAGGACATCTTCATCGAGGTAAAGCTTTGCCTTCACTAACCGGTATTACGCCGAACGGGACGATATCCCCCGCTTGGGAGTCGCTCGAACCCAAACTTCTGCATATTGCCTTCGATGTCCTGAAACTCCTCGTCCAGTTCCGCCATCTCCCGCTCCATCTCCTCCTGGTGGTCCAGGTAATAGCTGATGGCGTCATAGACCGCGGCAGGTTTTAGGTGGGGGTACATGAGGATAGTGTCGTCCGGAGACTCCCCCATCTTGAAATAGCGGGCGATGAGCTCGACTGAGATACGGGTACCCTTGATACGGGGGCGCCCGCCCACGACCCCTTCGGTCTTCACGATATGTGGATGTTCCGTCTTTCTGTTTATTGCCATAGTTGGCTTCTCTCCGATGTAGCTTACAGCCTGTGCGCTTTCTAGGAAAGCGGGACTTCGTCAAGGGTGGATTGGTCTATGGGCATATGATTAACCTGACTGTTCAGACTGAGGACTGTATAGCTTAAGCACAGCTAGCAACAGCAGAAAGGATTGCTCTAGGCGCTGATGCCCATCTAGAACGACAGCCCAAAACTCGTCCAACGAAAGGTCCTTTTCTGGCCTTCCAAAGGTTTCCGTGGCCTGATGGGCAATGAAGTGCAGGTCGTGGTTTCTCAATTCCAGCAGCTTTGACCGATATGCTCCACGGGCATTTTCGAGGAAGTTCTCTAATAAGGCTTGCTGATCCTTTGACAGATTCCCTTATAGTTTTTCTATTTTCGGATCACTTAGCTTAGACACAAATTTATCGGAGGGTTTTCCCAGTTTAGCGAACAGTAACCAAGTAGCTCATCCACCGCCCAGCGCGGCACGTCGATAGTCTTCATCGCTCGGATCCAGCCGATAGGCTTCGCGAAACTGTGCTAGAGCCTCAGCACCTCTGACCTGCTTCTTTAAGAACTCACCGAAGCCATAGTGCGCGAGGGCGTAACCAGGGGCGAGTCGAAGCGCTTCTCGGTAATGCTGCTCCGCTTCTTGGGCACGACGAAACCGATCCAAGTAGTTCGCGTAGTGATAATGCGCCTGCGGAAAGTTGGGCCGCAGTTCTAGAGCTCTCTGAAAGTGGTGGTCAGGGGTGCCGCCAAGGGGGGCCTCTAAGAAGCCTACGTGACTGCCAGTACGTGCGTAGTTGTAATGTATCTCGGGGTCGTTAGGGGAGAGTCTCACTGCGACACGTAGAAGGTCGTCCGCTTCCGCGTAGCGGGCTTGGTCGAACAGTAGACCTGCGAGGTTGCACATCGCGTCGGTATATTCGGGGTTCACATCTATTGCGGCTCGCCAATGATGTTCAGCCTCATCAACTCTGCCTTGAGCCCCGAGCGCCTTTCCAAGATTGTAGTGACCCCGAGGGTTGGCAGGGTTAAGGGCCAGCACTGTTCTGTATTGTTGTTCGGATTCCATCAACCTGCTGGCGTTCTGCAAAAGATTGCCGTAGTTGATCCATATGCTCTCGTTATCCGGCAAAAGCTCCGTGGCAGCCTTGTAATGCTCGGCGGCTTCGAGGATTCTTCCCTGGTCCCTTAACAGATTCCCATAATAGAAGTGTGCTTCCCCCGACTGTGGGATGAGAGCTAGCGCGTTGACGTACGCCTCTTCTTCCAGGTCGCCTCCCTTGGAACCTGTTTCCCTCAACTGCTCTGCTCTACGCAACCAATCCATTGCGTCACCGGTGTTGTTCGCCATGCAACCCTACCTCCGATCTCGGTTATGTTCTGTGTATTTTCAGTTTGTTCTCAACAATAGACCGGAAGATCAACCGTCCGGTGCCGCTGGCTAATGCTCAGAGGTGGTCAGCGGGAAGCGCTCCAAGGCAACGTTGTTTAGAGCGCCCTCACCCAGTCTTAGCCGTGCGTCCAGCACTTCCAGACCAATGACATGGCCTTCGGCGTCAAGGCCAGCCGTAATCCCTTCTTCAAGGTCCATACTATCGGCGGGTGAGACTTCCCGCAGTTGAATATACAGCACATCTGCCTCTTGGTCGTATGTAATCTTCATTGTCCTACCGCCCTTGAGGACTGCGCCGTCTCTACGTTACTGAAACGCTTTTCAGAGCTATCTTACACAAATCTATTCAGCACCGTGCGCCACCAGGGGCGCTGCAGCAACCCGACGTACGCAATGCCCTCTTGAGTCGGCCGTGCTCCGGCATGCAGCAGTGCCCCGTCAACAGCCGACACGTATGACAGGCTCGCCAGGTGCTGCAGCCGTTGAACAATGACCTGGTGCTGGAGGCGGTACTTCCGTGGATTTTCCAGCGCCTCTGGAGGGAGGAGGCCGGAGAAGATGGCCAGATGCAGAGAGTCGAGTCCTTTCGTCTCGGCGCTCCGGCGGACTGCCTGCTTGGGGTCATGGTAGGCTTTGACTAGGGTGGCGAGAAGTTTAAGGCTGAGTTCGTCTAGGGGGTTCAGAAGAGCGTCTCCTCACAAGCTATTCAGTGAGGACATTGTAGCAAAGTCGTCAAGCACGATAGGCCTATTTCTACAGCGCCCCAACCGCGCTCTCGATGACTGAACGGAAGATGTGTGCGCCGTCCGTGCCGCCCACGATGGCCTCACAGCAGCGCTCCGGGTGCGGCATCATGCCCAGCACGTTCCGCCGCTCGTTCACGATGCCGGCAATGTTGTGCAGGGAGCCGTTCGGGTTGGCGTCGGCGGTGGTGCGCCCATCCGGCTCGCAGTAACGGAAGGCCACCTGGCCGTTATCCTCCAATCGCGAGAGCGTCGCTTCGTCGGCGTAGTAGTTGCCCTCTCCGTGAGAGATGGGGATGCGGAGCGCCTGTCCCTGCGCGATGCCCGACGTGTAGGGCGTGGCCGTGTTCTCCGTGCGGAGGTGCGTCCACTGGCAGCGGAATTCCAGGTGGTTGTTCCGCATCAGCACACCGGGCAGCAGGCCGGACTCGCACAGGATCTGGAAGCCGTTGCAGATGCCCAGCACCAGCCCGCCCCTCGCCGCAAAGTCGGTGACCGCGCTCATGATGGGGGAGAAGCGGGCGATGGCTCCGGTACGCAAATAGTCGCCGTAGGAGAAGCCGCCCGGCAGGATCACGCAGTCGCTGGCCTGTAGGTCAGTCGCCTTGTGCCAGAGGTAGCGCACCTCTTGATGCAGCACGCTATCCAGGACGTGAAAGCAGTCAGCGTCACTCCAGGTGCCGGGGAAAACAACCACTCCAAACTTCATTGCGCGCACGTTCTCATGGGTAAGCTCATCCTGAGAGTAGCATGGGAGCGGCGGATGAGCAAGGGCGTTCTAAGGAGACTGCTTAGTAAGGAGTCGGTCGACCTTGTCGAGACCACGCCGGTCCCTTCGACAAGGCTCAGGGCAGGCTTCTCGACCAGGCTTGAAGAACGGACTTGATAAACACTCTCTTCTAAGCTGTGCGGGAAGGAGTCTCTCGGGGCACAGCGTCGTGCCCCACCGCACTCGCGCCCGACGTTGGCGCAACGCCGTTCTGCAGCGGCATGTTGCCGGCATCCGCAGTATCGGCGGGCTCAGGGTACTGGATCCTGGGATGGAAGATGCCCCGAAGCCCCGCCTTGAAGACCTGTCGTGCGGTTTGGAGGTCACGGAACGTAAGGTCGCACTGGTCGAACTGGCCCTCAGCCACCCGCTGGCTGATGACCTGGTCCACAAGGGCATCCAACTCTTGGGGATCAATCACGCCCGTGCTGCGGGCCGTAGCCTCGATGGAGTCGGCCATCATCACGATGGCGGTCTCCTTGCTCCGGGGCGACGGCCCAGGGTAGCGGAACAGTTCCGGGTCGACGTTCGGGTCCAGGTGCGTTGCCGCGTTGTAGAAGGCCGTCGCCAGCCTCGTGCCGTGGTGCTCCCGCATGAATGCCTGGATGCGGGTGGGCAGCCGGTGCTCCTGGGCCAGGCGCATCCCGTCGGTAACGTGGGCGATGATGATGCCCGCGCTGGTCTGCGGATGCAGACGGTCGTGGACGTTCTCGCCGCGGCGCTGGTTCTCGATGAAAAAGCCGGGGTTCATGATCTTACCAACGTCGTGGTAGTACGCGCCGATGCGCGCCACCAGCGCGTCCGCGCCGATGGCCTCCGCGACCTGCTCAGCAAGGTTCCCCACCAGGATGGAGTGGTAGTACGTGCCCGGCGCCTCCTGGAGCAGTCGTTTCAGGAGAGGGTGGTCGGTCTGCGCCAGCTCGTGAAGCTGGACGCTGGTGGTCACTTCAAAGACCACTCCCAGGATGAAGAAGAGCCCCACGGAGAGCGCCGCCGCAAGAAAGCCGTTGCCTGCCGCGGCCAGAAGCAGCCAGCCCAGTTTTCCAGGGTCGTGATAGGGGGCCAGAAGCCAGAACGCGGTGACGACGATAATCGCCGCTGCGGACGAGAGGGCGCCCGCGATGAAGTACTGGCTCGTGCGGCGGGCGCGCCAGACGGCCAGACATGCCGTGATGCCGGTGATGAGATACAGGAACAGCTTCTCCAGGGAGTCCAGGGGGTTCAGCGGCGCGTAGACCAGGAACTCCGGCGAGGTGTCGATGACGTAGACCGCCATCACGCTCATCGCCAGAGTGCCCACCAGCCCCAGGGACAGCTCCAGCAGCGTCGTCAGCAGCATCGACCCCGCCGCTACTGGAAAGAGCACTGCCCACAGTGGCTTGCCGGGCAGCGCCACCTTCGCAACAAACACCGTGCAGACGATGACCAGCGCCAGCAGCACCAGCCGCCGCGTGCTGGTGAGGGAAGGCGGCTGGGCGATATACAGGTAGAGGCCCAACACGGTGCTCACCACCAGCGCCAACAGGTAAGAGCCGCCGATCTGCGCCCAGGGGATGCCAAGATAGAAGGGCTTTGCGGCGGCTGTCGACGTGACTGAGGTAAATCCGGAGCGCGCTGTGGCGGTTACCGGCGTGGCGATGCCTGAACGTTGCGGAGGAATGATGTCCTCGTCCGGATAAACGGAGGTAGGGACAAACGGCAGGTTCACAGGCAGCGCGGCCCCGACGCGGGGTGGCGTGATGGTCACAATGAGCAGCGTGCCCAGCGCGACGGTCAGGGTCACGACAAAGACCAGGATGGAGAGGAGCGAGATGGCGTTGCGGGGATAACGCGCTAACATAACAGAGACAAATTCCTCCCCAACGGGAGGGCGAGCGGCCTGCGGGCTACGCGCCCTTGGCGCCGCCCTGGACTGGTCGAGGGGCGCCGGAGAGCTGCTCCGTCACCACCTCGTTGATATCGCGGCCGTCCGCCTTGCCCCGGAGCTGTCCCATGACCACCGGCATCACCTTGCCCTTGTCCGTCAGCCCCTGCGCGCCGGTCTGGGCAATGACCTCACGCACCGCGGCGGCGACCTCTTCTCGCGAGAGTTGCTGCGGCAGATAGGCGACGAGGATCGCCAGCTCCGCCTCTGACTTGGCCACCAGGTCCTGTCGGTTGCCCTTCTGGAACTCGGCGATGGAGTCCCGGTGCTCTTTCACGTCCTTCTGGATGACGCCGATGACCCCGGCATCGTCCAGAGGAGCGCCCCTGGCGGCGATCTCCGCGTTCTTCACGGCGGCCCGCACCATGCGGATGACGGAGAGCTTCGTCTCGTCCCTCGCCCGCATAGCGGCCCTCATGTCTTCTTCCAGGCGTTCTTTCAACATAGTATTCTTTAGTATAGCACGAGAGGGGACGAGGCGAGCGTGCAGTGTGTCTGCCATAATGAACCACTGCTCTCTTTCTAGCGCCGGACGGATTCAGGATAAACTCGCCAAGCGCCTGGTTGAGTGCAGCCCTCCCCTCTCCCCTGGCAGGACTTGTAGTGAGCTGAGAGTTCATCCTGAGCATGCCTACCTGACGGGCAGGCATGCAGATGGACGTTCCCTCTCCCCCAAGGGGAGAGGACTAGGCCACAGGCCCTGAGCTTGTCGAAGGGGTGAGGGTGAATCAGGGGTTAGCCGGGTCGATAGAGAGCACACCGCCCAAAGCCTGCTGTGCTCATGCTTGATCTTTAAGCGGAGACTACCTACACTTGCGGCACCGGTAAAACACTTGTGCCACCGGCAAAATCATTCAGCCTGAAAGGGGAACGATATATATGTTAGGCGAGAAGATAGGTGAAGGGCGTGGCCAGACGACCGGCCAACGCGTGCTACCTTCTGAGAACGGCATGCCCCAGGTGGAGACCTCGTTCCAGTCTATGGACGTTGTCTTGGGAGTCGAGACTGCGAATATGGGCACCTACCACGCAGTAGCTCGGCCGGACGGCACCCTGTTCGGCCAGGGCCAGGGCGTGCTCATGGGGAAGAACGGCGAGATGGCCTCGTGGACGGGTCATGGTATCGGCCGCTTCACGGGTCCGGGGGGTGCAGTCAGCTTTCGGGGCGCATTGTACTACCAGAGTGCCTCGCCCGCCTGGGCGCGCTTGAACGGCGCTGTGGGTGTGTACGAATACGAGTCGGACGCTCAGGGGAAAACCCACGCGCAATACTGGGAGTGGAAATAGCTCACTCAAGGCGGTTAAATCTTGCGCATAGCGGATGCCGCCTTCATCCCTATAGTGGTGGAACACCGAGAAAGGACTTTCAACGCGTCATGAGCACCTATGAGGGTATCCTGGTCAACAAGAATGGCGCGGTCCTGGAGGTGGTGCTGAATCGGCCCCAGGTCCGCAACGCCATCACGCAGCAGATGGAGCAGGACTGGGATGAGATCCTCGACGTTGCCGAGGCTGATCCTGAGGTCAGGGTGGTGACCTTGAGAGGCGCGGGGCCTGTCTTTTCCGCGGGGCATGACCTGCGCGCCGGCGCCGCGCGCAACGCTGATGCAGCGCCTCCTCCACCTGCGCTCGCTCGTCGCGCCCCCAGTCCGCCGCGCGCGTGGTACTTCCTCAAGCCCATCGTCGCCGGTGTCCAGGGATACGTGGGGCCCGCAGCCAACATGATGCTGAGCTACTGCGACTTCGTCATCGCCGCGGAGGGCACCAGGTTCAGCTTCGAGAACAGCAAGACCAACACCGTCAACCCGGAGGCGACCCCCTTTCCCATGCTCCTGCCCATGCGCGTGCTCAAGAAGCTCTACATGATGGGCGGCTGGATGGATGCAGAACAGGCGCTCGACTTCCAGTACGTCCAGCGGGTGGTGCCCCCGGCCAAGCTGGAGGAGGAGACCAACCGCTGGGCCGACTACATCTGCAAGCTCACCCCGGAGGCGGTGCAGGGCACCAAGCACGCCATCCACCGCATGTACGAGGTCATGGGCCTCGCCAACATGATGGGCCTCGGCGACCGCGCGCCCAGGCTTCAGACCGGCTACAATCAGGAGTTCTCCCAGATAGTCCGTGAGAAGGGGCTGAAAGAAGCCCTGAAATTCCGCGACTCCCAGTTCGACCCGGACATCGCCAAAGTCTGAGGTTGCTGGTGGGGCCCCTCATCGCCCGCCGCATCGGCATCGGCCGCACCGCGCGGGAAGAGGCCGGGCGACGCGAATAATCCGAACGAACGCAGACTACAGAGGCCGGACGTCATGTCCGGCCTTTCCTTTTGTTTCGTATCTCCCTGTCATTCCGAGCCGCTGCGAGGAATCTGGCGGGGCGGTGGCACCCGCACCCGCTACCTTCCCACCACGGCGAGTCGCCTTCGGAGACCTCCCGCAAGGGACGGGAGTATGGAACGCCGTTCCCTCGCCCTTGAGGGGAGAGGGACAGGGTGAGGGTGGATCATGGTGCTAGCATCTCACCCCCTCCCTCTAACTCCCTCCCACGAGGGGCAGGAGTTAGACGGGCCGAATACCCTCGCCCTTGATGGGAGAGGGTGAATCGCGCCATGCCGCTGCCACGCGTTTCTCTGGCCTGAGTAGGTAAAAGTTGGCTTAAGACGACCGGCCATCTGATCCCCCATGTCATTCCGAGTAGGGCGAAGAATCCAAAGAGCGTCTCAGCAAGGTGTTTATTCTCGTCATTATCACTGAAGCGACCGAATAGAGGCAAACGAAAGGCCCGCTAGTCCTTAGGGGCTGTGGGCCTTTCTCTTTTCTTCTTTAGGTTTTTAACGAGGGTAGGAACTGTGTTGTTTGGTACAGCGAGCACAGTCTTGAGCCCGTCCACGAACTGTTCCGCAGCTTTGGGACCCTCCTCCATTTCGGGATGAGGGGGAAGCTTCATACCTTTCATTAAGCCATATAACACATACACGCTGCGTGCTGGTGTTAAGAGGATTGGGCTTTTTGAATCTGACCATTCATCCGGTGTTTTCAGGCCGTGAGATAGAAACATTACCTCTCTGCCTTTGTAACGACTCTGCGCGGTGTAAGGGAGTCCATAGGCGATGCGTCGATGCGATTGGTACAGGCCATGCTGAACTGCTGCGTAGTCGTAGGTGCAGACCCAAGGCTGCTTGAGCCGAGCAATGTACGTAGCTAGGAGTCGATGGTCGTCAACTGAGTAGTTATTCAAGTATAGCCCATCCCCATTCTCGATATAGGGAGGGTCGTAAAAGGCGAACGTGTTCGGTCCCATTTGCGAAAGTACCTGCTTCGTAAAATCAAGCGCGTCCAACTGATAGAGCCTGATTCTGCTCCTGTACCTCCCAATCTTTTGAATGCGTTGGGTCAGCTCGGTCTTGTTGAATCTGGCGTCGAGAGACCAACTTCCCGTTTGGCCCTTGCCGCCTATTACGCCACCCGCAATAATTCCTGAACGGTTTGTTCGGTTCAAGAAGAATGTAGCGAACCCCAAGTCTGCAAGATCAGCCGTGTCTTGGCTGTCATAAACAGCGCGCTGTCTTTGCCATTCGGGCATTGTAACTTCGGTATGTTCAATCCTGTGGCAGAGTTCAGAAGTGTCGTTGAGAACCGCATCCCAGAAGGCGTACACCGGCCGACTCAAATCATTGATGTGGATTACCGAGGCGTACTCTTCCATCAACAGAGCGAGTGCGATTGCAGCACCACCAGCATAGGGTTCAACATACTGCACGTCCCTCAACTTATTCTCTTCAAGGAGACGCATTATAACGGTGGCTAGTCTGCGTTTCCCACCCGGATACCGAAGTGGCGTGTAAAACGGCATAGCCGTTTTACGGTGCCCAAATAGCGGTAATAAACGGTTGCAGGCTGTCCCAATGTGCTCGTAAGTCCGATGGGCCTGGGAACATATGCTGGTTGTGAACCCATTGATGCATCAGGTTGATAGATGGGGCCAAGAATGAGTCCCTTTGGCAAGCACGACGAACCGGCTTCGCCTGTTGTGGGGTCAATTTTTTCCGCGTTACTAGGTCATTGGTGACAGCTTGAAGTTTTATACCTAGATGATCATCAACAGAGGACACGCCAACTCTAACAATGTAAGTGTCGGCGCTCAACTCTATTAGTACACGAAGTAATACGCTGATAGCGTTGGGGAAGTCCTCAAGACTGAGGCGTCTTAGCTCTCCCTCAATGTTGCGAATCCTTGGATCTGCAATGCTGAGGACGCAGTCCCGAGGGATCAGCTTATCACGGGGCTTTATTGGCCTTGTTGTGGATGACTGCTTTTTGGTGGCTTCCTGTGAAGTGCCAGTACCGACGTCAATCCCCTGTCCAGTCTTGCGTATCAGAGTTACTACCACATCTTCAGGAAGATTGTTCGCATACGTAGTTCGTTGTTCTCTAGTGTAAATATCGCCGACTCTGGTCTTGCCGGATGCGAGGTCTTGGGCGACGTAGAGCAGGGCCTTCGCCACGGCGTCTTCGTCACCAAGGAGTTTTAGTTTGCCATCTTGGGATTCAATGCCGATCTTGGCGCGTACATCCGGTGCTTCTAGTAACCGTTTATAGTTCGTAGCTGGGAAACCGCGCCGGAACTCAGTCGTAATGTCTCCGCGCCCCTCAAGGTAGTTCAACGCTAATGTGTGAATTTCAAGGCCCTCAGTACGGGCGCGGAATCGGGCCTTTTCATCCGATCCCCATTCAACTGAGCCAGCACCTTCAAGTGGGCCAGAGTGACGCAGTTCTAACCAATGTCGCGCCTCTTCCCGGTCATTGACTATGAGGCACGGAATGGTCTCCAGTGGTGCCGCTTGGTATTGCTTACTCAGCTTTCGTATCTCGGTTAAGACACCTTTGCTGACAGCATCGACCAAAAACTCTGGATTTTCGAGAGCTTTTAGCGCAGTCAGGCGACGGTTCCCATCGAGTACCACATAGCGATTCTGGTCATCATCGAAGGGCATAACAATCGTGAGTTCGCTTGGGTTTGGTCCGTAAGCTAGGATATCCTTTGCTAACATTTGCAGTTTTCGTCCCTGATAGACCGCCAAAGACCGAAGCGCTTCGCGTTGACCTACATTGGGCTGGGATAGACGAGGGTTTTCCTCGTCTATCAAGAGATTAGCCACGGATATCGTTGCTTGCTCGGACATTGGCGGACGCCTCCGCATTAAACGGGAAGATGTCCCCCACTATACTCTGTTTTGGTACGCCTAGCATATAATTACCCTTTCTTGTTGAGTCCTGCGTCTACCCCGCCCATGCCTCTGCCACGCTCCCTCGCCTTAACCTTCGCCGCGTGCTAACGTGGTATCGCACTCACCCACTTCCTTGACTAATGCCGCAGGCTTCAGCCCGCGGTGCGTGTAACGTGTAGCTAGTTCTTCTCGAGAACCCTTATGCCCGACACAATTCGCAGCCCGCTCCCGTCTGCCGCTAAGCAGGGCGCACAGCCCGGCAACCAGAACGCCAGAAAGCACGGCCTCTACAGCCACCTGCTGCCCGCCGCGGTCGCCGAGGAGATGGAGGCGCTCATCCGTGTGTATGACCTCAAAGAGGAGATAGCCCTCGTCCGCCTCCACATCAGAAGCCTCCTCGCCGCGCAGGCCCCCGGCGAGGCCGTCATGGAAGCCATCGAGCTGCTGAGCCGCCTTGTTTCCACCAACCACCGCCTCTACAACAGGTGATTCGTTTTGCAAAACAAACCCTTTTCCCGTCCCGCGTGCCGCCGTTCCCGGCCCCTTTTAGCTTCAGAAGGCCCCCAAATACTGGTTCGTTCCCGCTTCGTTTTCCCGAAAAACTTTTTGTCTTACGTCATTCTGAGTGAAACAGCCTGCCCTGAGCCTAGCCGAAGGGAGGAATCCGGTGGGGTGGATTTCGTTCTTTGAGCCTGTTGAGAAGTCGGAGCGTGGCCCAGCAGCCTCTTGCATCCTTGCCAAGTTCTCGTTATTATACCGAAGGTAGTTAGCACTCGGAGTCGGAGAGTGCTAACCGCGTGTGGAGTATGCCAGCCGTCGTTTGTTGAGCTTGTCGAAACGACCGGCGGCGTCCTGACTGTCGATGGCCTCTACGAGAGCCTGGGGAACGCGTGAACTAGCAAAACCATAAGCTCATAGGAGAACACAGGAGAAGAAGCATGGCAAAGATGATTCTGTTTGATGACGAGGCCAGACGCGCCCTGAAGCGCGGCATTGACGCCCTGGCGGACACGGTGAAGATCACCCTGGGACCCAAGGGCCGCAACGTGGTGCTGGACAGGAAGTTCGGCTCCCCCACCATCACCAATGACGGCGTGACCATCGCCAAGGAGATCGACCTCAAAGACCCCTTTGAGAACATGGGCGCGCAGCTCGTGAAAGAGGTCGCCACCAAGACCAACGACATCGCCGGCGACGGCACCACCACGGCAACCGTGCTGGCCCAGGCCATCGTGACCGAGGGCCTGCGCAACGTGGCGGCCGGCGCCAACCCCATGGGCCTGAAGCGCGGCATCGAGGCTGCCACTGAGGTGATAACCGCCCGCATCAAGGAGCTCTCCATCCCGGTCAGCGGCAAGGAGCAGATCGCCCAGGTGGCCTCCATCTCCGCTGCCGACCCCGAGATCGGCGGCCTCATCGCCGAGGTCATGGAGAAGGTCGGCAAGGACGGCGTCATTACCGTCGAGGAGTCTCGCGGCCTCCAGTACGAGACGGATTATGTTGAGGGCATGAGCTTCGACCGCGGCTACATTAGCCCCTACTTCGTCACCAACCCGGAGCGCATGGAAGCCGTCCTGGACGACGCCATCATCATCGTCACCGACAAGAAGATCTCCGCGGTGCAGGACATCCTGCCCGCTCTGGAGAAGGCCCTTCAGGTGAGCAAGAACATCGTGATTATTGCTGAGGACGTGGATGCGGAGGCCCTGGCAACACTGGTGGTCAACAAGCTGCGGGGCACCATCAGTTGTCTGGCTATTAAAGCCCCTGCCTTCGGCGACCGCCGCAAGGCCATGCTGGAGGATATCGCCATCGTCACCGGTGCCCACGTCATCAGCGAGGAGATGGGCCGCACCGTTGAGGGCGCGACTATCGACGACTTCGGCCATGCCCGCCGTGTGCTCTCCACCAAGGACGACACGACCATCATCGAGGGCCGCGGCAATGAGGCCGAAATACAGTCCCGCATCAAGGCCCTCAAGTCCCAGGTGGAGGAGACCACCTCCGACTACGACCGCGAGAAGCTGCAGGAGCGGCTGGCCAAGCTCGCCGGCGGCGTCGCAGTCATCCGTGTCGGCGCTGCCACCGAGGTGGAGCTGAAGGAGAAGAAGCACCGCGTGGAGGACGCCCTCTCGGCGACCCGTGCCGCAGTGGAAGAGGGCATCGTGGCCGGCGGCGGCGTGACCTTCCTGAACGCCATCCCGTCCCTGGACAGCCTCAAGCTGGAGGGCGATGAGGCAACAGGCGTGAACATCCTGCGACGTGCCCTTGAGGAGCCGCTTCGGCGTATCTCCATCAACGCCGGCAAGGAAGGCTCGGTCATCATAGAGGAAGTGCGGCGCCGCCAGAAGGCTGCCAAGAACCAGAACCTCGGCTACAACGCTGCGACCGATGAGTTCGGCGACATGATCAAGACCGGCATCATCGACCCGGCCAAGGTGACCCGGGCTGCCCTGGAGAACGCGTCCAGCATAGGCGCGCTGGTGCTCACCACCAACTCCCTGGTGACCGATAAGCCGGAGGAGGAAGAGGGCGGGATGCCGCAAATGGCGGATCACCACCACTAGACTCCGCCCCCTGTCGCTTTAAGCCTACCCACCGTAGTGGGGAGCTCAACGACGAGGAATCAGGCGGAAGCGATAGGGTGACAAAACTGCAAAAGCGCAGTAGCCCCAGGCATCATGCCTGGGGCTACGCAATTCCCCAGATGACTGGCGTGCGGGGGAGTAGTGATCGGCGGCATGCTGCAGTAGCTGTAGGGAGGATTTGAGGGATGGACTTCATCTGGCTGACAAACCCGGATATCTTGATTGCGCTGCTGACCCTGACGGCGTTGGAAATCGTCCTTGGCATAGATAACGTCGTCTTTATCTCAATCCTGGCCGGTAAGCTGCCTGCCGAACAGCAGAAGTCCGCTCGTCGCACCGGCCTTGCGGGAGCGCTGGTCACACGCATATTGTTGCTGCTCACGCTTACCTGGGTGATTGGGCTGACGGCGCCCCTGTTTGTGGTTGTCGGACAGGAAATCTCAGGGCGAGACCTCATCCTGATTATCGGTGGGCTTTTCTTGCTTGGCAAAAGCACCTATGAAATCCACGACAAGCTGGAAGGCCGAGAGGGCCACAGCAGTGCCCAGGTAGCGGCTTCTTTTGCCGCGGTTATCGTGCAGATCATGCTCTTGGATGTCGTTTTCTCGCTGGACTCTGTCATTACGGCCGTCGGCATGTCAGGCGAGGTGGCTGTGATGATCGCGGCGGTGACCATCGCCGTCGGGATCATGTTGGTGCTCGCGGAACCTATCAGCGCCTTCGTGAATGAGCACCCGACAGTGAAGATGCTTGCCCTCAGCTTCCTCTTGATCATCGGCATGTCCCTGGTTGCCGAGGGCTTCGATCAGCACATCCCCAAAGGCTACATTTACTTTGCCATGGGCTTCTCAATCTTCGTTGAGATTTTGAACTTACAGGCGCGCCATGTTGCGCCGGTACAGCTCCGTCAGCGCTATTCGGAACATGAGCCCGACGCAGAGGATTCATTGAGGAGCGACCATTACTAGGCTTGGCGAACACTCGTGCAATGGCCTCCCTCTTCGCGCTTAAGCTCGCCAGGGCTTTGCTCATCATTGTTGGCCTGCTTTTTGCTGGGCTCTTTCTCGGCATCTTTGCCGTCCGCCAGCCCTGGCCGGCTCTCGTCGACCAGCGTTCGTACCTGCAGGTAGCGGGCGATGACACCCTGAAGCTGGAGGTCGACGTTCACGAGCGACGAGCGGTGGCGGATTTCTCCATAGATCCGCTTGCGCCGACAGGACTCTGGCACCTGCGCGCCGTCCATGCTCAGGAGGCGTGGGCGGCCCTGGCACAGCGTGCCGCCAAAGGCGCTGACGTTGCGTCGGTCACCGTAGGGGTGAACGATGTGTTCCTGGACCCGGGCCATCCTGACCTGGCGGACAGCGCATTCCCCGGTCTGCTGGACGAACCTCTGGTGAGGGCCGCGGGCTGGTTGTTGAACATGAGCCACGGCGCAGGCGTGCTGGGGATCATCGCAGGGAAGGGCGGTACAGGCATGACGGGCGTGGCCCCAGCGGCCAGACTCCTGCCCTTCAGCCGGCTGGACGGCGGGCGGGACACCAGTGTTGGCGCATCATTCCAGCATTTTGTGGATCACGGCGCGCGGGTCGGCAACTTCAGCATGGCGGCGACCTGGCAGGTGGCTGACCAGGAGACCATCGACACGGCGTATTACGGCGGCCTGCTCCCGGTGGCCGGCCTCTACAACCAAAACACGGACAAACCGGCCTACCCGGCGGCGTACCAACGGGTGCTGACGGTCACGTCAGTCGGGCCGGAGGATGAGACGCTGAACTACGGCTACGGGCCGCTGGTGGACGTCTCCGCGCCCGGCCCTCAGGCGCTGACCACGGCGATGGTTCCGCGGCTGGGGACGATAGCCTTCGGGAACTTGTATGCGCCACTGTGCTGCAACTCGGTGGCGACGGCGGTTGTCAGCGGTGTTGCTGCGCTGGTGGCGGAGTCCGACGCGACGTTGAGCAGCACGCAGATCGAGAAGCGTATCAAGCTTACGGCCAGGAAGACCTCCGGCATGGTGGATGAGGCGGGCAAGACGGTGCTCTGGCATCCTCGCTACGGGTATGGGGTTGTGGATGCGTACCGTGCGGTGACCTTCGACAGGTTTGGGCCGGCCATCGTCGGGTTCTCCGTGGAGCTGCTAGCCGGGGGACGCTTTGCGGTCTCTGGCATCGCCATCGATGACAGCCAGGATGGTGGCTTGCTCCTCAAGCGGGAGCGGGACGCGCACCTTCTGGGCATCCCGACATCGAACATCGCGCGGGTCGAATTTCGCGTCCTCGGCCAGGAATGGCGGGAAGCAACCCTGGAGCCGCGATTGCCGCAGCCGCGCCAACCCCAGGATTACGCCCGTGTTTTTCGTGGTGTGTGGGAGCAGGCGCTTGCTCCCGGGCGCTGGGCCGTCGGCATTCGGGCGGTCGACAGCGCGGGCAACGTGGGCGCGGAGTTCATCCGGGACCTTGTGGCGCCGTAAGGAGTGTCGCGAGTGCCTGTTATTGGCAGGCAGGTCGTCCGAAGCAATTTTGATTCCCAATGCTGATTGAGGGATCGCGTGATGGCGCTCATATCTTGTTTCAAAGAAAGCTCGCAGCTTATTCCGATCCCTTGCAAGCGCGGCGAGGCTCCTACTTTTGCGCCTACACTGGTCTAGGCTGCGGGGGCGACAAGAAGCTGCGTCCTAGTCAAAGCTTCTGGTTATAAAAACGCGTCCTTCGTCTCCTTCTCGGGGCCTGTAAATTCCTGTACCCTATGGTGTTCAGGGAATCTTTTGCGAATGGCAATCTCGATATCATCATCTGTGACCCACGGGTTTTTGTTACCAGTACTTGGTGCGATGCCGTGAGTTATTTTAAATTTGAGTACTTCTCTTAGGTCCCGCCTTAGCTCTGGCTCGGACACTGGGTGTTCAGCCTTGAGCAAGAGGGTTTGAACGATCTCATCCATGAATAGTCCAGAAGCGAATAAATCGCCTTCCCGCACTGAATCTCCATACAGTTCAAGATACTCTTGAAGAGCCTGGTCAAATTTCTTACTTTTCTGAAGTTTCTTAACGGCGCTGACTTCCTTCACTGTTCTTATACCTCCTCTAGCCTCAGCACATCTAGCTCGAATTCCGATGGTGACATAATAGCCGTGTGGACAACATAGGCAACGTACAAAGATGTTCGCATGAACTTCACCTTCGCTAGCAGGTCGAGCAGTTGAATTGCTACTGTTATTGGAAAAGACTGTCGGCTCCGCTGGAGGGTGGTCTTAACTTCTGCCATCGCCAATCGTCTTCGTTGAGGGTCATACAAGACCATGTCGGGCGTGAGACCGAATGGCCTCACCAATAATCGTAACCCTTCATGCTGCTCCAAGTAAAATCCAGCTACACCCTCTCCAACAACCCCGATATGTTGCCGAGGCGGCGCAAGTTGACGCATGGGATAAACTAACGCCGTGGAAGAAGCTCGTCGTCCCCCAGGGTGTATCCACTGACTGGTGCCCGCAAGAAAAAAGTTTCTAAGCTATCGACCGCACCCTCTGTTAAAAATTCCGCGAAGTCATCCACTGCAGTTCGTAGATTGAGAGGACCAGCTAAAGTAGGTAGTGGCGTCCACGTGATGTTGGTTCTTAGCCAGTCGCGAAGGACACTTTTAGTGTAAGCGTCGCGTGTTAAACCAAGCTCCCTGTTGCCGATGAGTAGGTTGCACTGTCGGACATTTAAAGGCATTTTCGCGTCCTCTCGAGATTGCGCCTTAAAAGATGATCACCCCTTGAGCAGGCGGTAGAAGGGCTTGTCGCTGCGGAAGGGGCCGACGACGGCCAGGTTCAGGCACTGCGGGTCGATGAGGTCACGGGCGACGCGGCGCACGTCGTCGACCGTCACACGGTCCAACTGCTCCACCACCTCGTCCACGGTCTTCACGCTGCCCAGGAGCACCTCTTGGCCACCCATCCAGCTCGCGACCGCGCGGGTGTCCTCCATCCGAAGCAGCATGCGCCCCTTTGCCAGCTCCCGCACCTTGCTCAGTTCCGCTTCCGACAGGCCCTCTCGCAGGGCGAGAAGCTGATCGATGACCACCTTTATGGTCTCCTGCGCGTTCTTGGGGTCGACGCCCGCGTAGACGGAGAAGGAGCCGGTGTCCAGATAGTGCACGGGGAAGCTGTGGACGTCATAGGCCAGGCCGCGGCGCTCCCGCACCTCCAGAAAGAGGCGGCTGGTGGATCCTTCGCCAAAGGCGGTGCTGAGCATGGACAGGACGTAGCGGTCCGGGTGGAAGGATGAGATGCCGGGCAGGGCCAGGCACAGGTGCGCCTGCTCCGTCTTGCGGTTGATGAGGCTGACCCGGGGGCCGGACTGACCGCTCACCGCGGGGATATAGGGCGTCGGCTTGCCGGGCTTCCAGTCGGCGATACCAGCGTCCAGGATGTCGACGACCTCCTGGTGGGTCACGTCGCCGGCCACGGACACCACCACGTTGTCGGGCCCGTACTGGCGGCTCATGTAGTCCATCATCATGTCACGGGTGATGCCGCCGACTGACTCTCTGGTGCCGCCCACGTCACGGCCCAGAGGCTGGTCCGGCCACATGGTCTGGTCTATGAGCAGGCCCGCCAGCTCCGGCGGCGAGTCCTGCACCGCGTTCAGCTCCTCGATGATGACCTTGCGCTCCTTCTCGATCTCCTCCGGCTGGAAGAGGGAGTGCTGGATCATGTCCTGGAGGACGTCCATGCCGATGGTGAAGTGGGGGCGGGCCACCTTGCACCAGTAGACGGTGAGCTCCCGGTCTGTGGAGGCGTTGTGGATGCCGCCCAGGTTCTCGATGGCGCCGGAGACGTCCTCCGGGCGGGGACGCTTGGCGGTGCCTTTGAAGAGGATGTGCTCCAGGAAGTGGGAGATGCCGGCCTGCACGGGGGTCTCATAGCGGGAGCCCGCGCCAAAGTAAAAGGAAATGCTCACCGAGCGGGTCTGGGGCATGGAGCTGGTGAGCAGACGGAGGCCGTTGGGGAAGGTGGTCTTTTCGTACATGTATCGGGTTTGGGCCTTTCGACGACGGTTGGTGTGACGATCACGCTTGTTACTATTGGATCGATTGTAGCAGATCAGGGGTGTAAATGCGGGTTTTGTGGCTTCTGCATCAGCGCGACGGCGAGGGTAAATAAAAAGTTTTTCTGGAAAACGAAGCGGGAACGAACCAGGATTTGGAGGCCCGCTGAAGCTAAAAGAGGCTGGGAACAGCGGCACGCGGGGCGGGAAAAGGGTTGGTTATGCAAAACGAATCACCCATTGTAGAGGCGGTGGTTGGTGGAAACACGGGCGGTTCAGGAGCTCGATGGCTTCCATGACGGCCTCGCCGGAGGCGCGCGCGGCGAGGAGGTTTCTGATGTGGAGGCGGACGAGGGCTATCTCCTCTTTGAGGTCATACACGCGGATGAGGGCATCCATCTCCGCGGCGACGGCGGCGGGCAGCAGGTGGCTGTAGAGGCCGTGCTTTCTGGCGTTCTGGTTGCCGGGCGGCGCACCAGGCTTAGCGGCCCCTGCCAGCCCGGTCGACAGGGGCAGACGGGACCTGGCGGCTTGCAAGGGCGGGCTGGAAACAGTATCGGGCATAAGGGTTCTCGAGAGGAACTAGCTGGACGCTACACGCACCGCAGGCTGAAGCCCGCGGCATTGGTCAAAGGAGTGGGTGCGTACTGCGTACGGATACCACGGTAGCACGCGGCGAGGGTTAAGGCGAGGGGACGTGGCAGAGGGTGTGCTTCCGGTGAACACCCTCACCCTGTCCCTCTCCCCTCAAGGGCGAGGGAACGGCAGCACGTAGCATGTTAGCCGACACCGCGGCACATGGTGGGGAGCACATTTATCCCACACCGCAGTTCCATTACTTCACTTAGCAGGCTGTTGAAATAGCCCTTCCAGGTGCCCAGTGAGGTCGACTTTCGTGCCTGGCGGAACCCCAAAATAGGCCCGCATTCGAGTTTTTCAACAGCCTGTTAGAGCAGGTCCAGTCCAACTTGAACGCTAGAGGCTCTTTGTGCCTGCCAAAATCTGATCAAGCTCGTTTACAAGCTTCGCCAGAAAGTCTGGTGACTTGGCCACTTTGTCAGCATCACCACGAAATTCTGGAGAATCACGAAGTTCGCAGAAAATATTCCAAACATGCTTCAACGAAGAATCCAGAAATTCAGAATCAATCTCCGAGAAAGATTGTGAATTCGTTTGGGAGACGTTGACCGCTTTGGAATTCGCTTTTACGACTGCCGCAAACATTGCTAAATGAAACCGCACATTATTCGCTTCATTTCTAACCTCATCGGGTGCTTCATTTCGCACAAAGACGTCCACTTTTCGCATATACTCAGCGCAAGCATAAAATACTGGAAGAGGCCACTTTGGATCAAACACGCGGGTGTAATCTTCATCTTTTTTAAGCAGTGTCGAAGGGCGGGCACGCGAGTTATCGGGTTCGTGCAATATGATTGCCATAATTGCTTGGGCTAGGTAGGGTATTGAAACAATCACACTTTTAGGGCGTCCTTGGTTCTTATAATAATTCTTCCTCCTATCGTAAAATAATCCTCTCGTCCGAAAATAATCTTCGATATTCCGTTGTACTAAGTCAGTTGCTCTAAGCGAGGCTATTGCCAGTGTTGTCTGGTTATTAGTAGCCTTAATGATACGATCTCGACTCGACTGGCTACTTGGCACGATGACTTTGACTAAGACTCTTCGTGCATCAGCGAGGTTATCTAAGTCTCTAAAGTGTTTATATATCTCAGTGGATGTTTGAAGGCCATTCACAATATTGATATCTTCCATAGCCACCGTTTTGCCCGCAAGACTGACTTTTGACGCAATAATTGTTATACCATTATTCAACCACCAAAAATCCTCTTCCTCTTCAGGTTCTGTAAGAGTCTCTTGAATATCTTCATTAACACTATTACCACCCTGATAGTCTCTTACGTTCGCTTCGAATATAATTCTTCTCAGCTCTTTATAGTCATCGGTAATTAGCTTAAAATATTCAGTTAATGGAACCAAAAACACCCAGCCATTCGGTCCAGGTGATATTGAATTCTCCATGATTATGTGCTTGACACGGTAATTGCATTGTGTTATCCTTCTTTTGATGGACGTTTTACTTGCTCTTTCTCGGTCACATGCTCATCATTTTCGTGAGCAATTCGCTGTAGTTCCTCAACAACTGGTTTGGGAAATACGCGGCGAGCAAGTTCGTCCGTCGTCATTTTCGTAGCGTGTTTCTTTTTCTTAGGAGCCATGTAAGGAGACCTCCAATGCCGTTGAAGAACCTAAACCTGATGCAACTTGTCGAGCAATTCGGCTCCGAAGCAGAGTGCCGTGAAGTATTGGCCGAACTGCATTGGCCGGACGGCGTGAAGTGCGCTCGCTGTGAAGGAGAGAAACACGCCTACGATTCAGAGCGGTTTGTGTGGGACTGCTACTCATGCGGCTACCAGTTCTCGGTCATGTCCGGCACCATCTTCCACGACACTAAACTGCCGCTCAGGAAGTGGTTCATGGCTACCTTGCTCATCGTAGAGGCCAAGAAGGGCATGTCTGCCAACCAAATGAAGCGCACAATCGGAGTGTCCTACAAGACGGCCTGGTATCTCTGCCACAGGATTCGGGCGGCTATGGCGGAAGCCAGCCCGTCGCTTCTCAGGGGGACTGTTGAAGTGGACGAAACCTATGTTGGCGGCAGACAACGAGGCGTCGGCAGTGGGAACCGAGACAACAAGACGATGGTGCTCGGCGCTATCCAGCGTGGGGGCCCCGTCCGGCTGAAGGTTGGGAGCCGCGCCACCAAGAAAGAGCTTCATGCCTTCATTCGGTCCACCACAGACGACGCAACCGAGGCCATCTACACCGACGAACACCCTTCCTACCGAGGGATCGGCGATGCCAACACCGTCCATGAAGCGGTCAACCACTACCTCATGGAGTACGTCAGAGGCGACGTGCACACAAACACTATGGAGAGCGTGTGGAGCCTCCTGAAGCGTTCCATCATCGGGTCTTTTCACCAGGTCTCTGAGAAACATCTGGACGCCTACCTTGACGAACTAGAGTGGCGATTCAACAATCGGGAGAACCCATACCTGTTCAGGGATACGCTTATGAAGTTACTCACAAGCGAAAACTTGGAGTACAAGGATCTCATCGCTGTTAGAGTTCCGAGACAGTAATTGTATTATTTTGGTCAATCTGAACATGGCTCAGACTGCGAGCGAGCCGTTCATTAGTTCTCCACGCAGATACAGTCACAATATAAGAATGTCCTTTGAGCACTTGCGCGCGGCCTATACGAGTTATCCCTAATTCGTCCTGAGACATGAAGCGCACGCTCAATGGTGACCCACCAGCAGTGAGTGTAAATAGTTGAGTGTCATCATCAAAGTCGCCCCCTGGCATTGTGGCCACCCTGAGAAGGCTACTCACATCACGAGCTTGATCATCACCGTGCGCTTTGTCATGCAGCACTACTGAGATATGGCAATTCTGAATGTCGGGAGGCTTGACAGCCGGCGTGTTAGGATTTGGCTCAAGCGAAACAGTCGAAATCCATAAGTTGCCCTGAGTCGAAACCCCAGGAATGGTCAATGTCACTTTACCTGGTAGCGGAGGTGTTAGTTCGGTAGTAGCATCCGAGTTAGCACGGTTCTGAATATCAAGGAAAACCAGGGTTCCCAGAAGGCAAAGAAGCGTTACAATTGCGGTGGCAGCTATCGACCCAAATAAAGGCAACGCTACTAACGGCTTTAGGACTGTAATGCCCGCAGCAGAGGAGTCTACGGCTTTGATGGCGGTATGAGTACCAAATAGTAACATGAAAGCAACTAGCACTAATGCAAGGGGCACAGTTACGGAAACCACTATCTTGCCGAGAGTGTTCATCGCCCACGCTCTCGCAAGAAGGGATATCGGATTAAACCCTGCTTGGATTGGCATGCCGCCAGTCTACCACAACCTACCGTATGTCGTATATAATCCTGGAATTCTCAATGATATTGAAGTTGAAGGATGTTTTGGGTGCTCTCCTTGCTAAACCTAGCAAATCAGAAGCAGTCAAGAAGGTGAAGCTCACGTCACAATCTGAGAATAACCCTCTCATAGATTGTAGTAAACCCTCTTTTCGACGTTGCGTATTTGGATGAATGTCATTACCTTTTGTGGCGTAATAATAACGGATCTGCAATTTGGGAAACTTTGACACTAACTGGCTATACACTTGCCGAAAAGTTTGAACCTTTGCTATTAATTTTGGGCTAAACAAAGACCTAAGGCCGTTAAGGTCGATTGACAAGTCAAACAGCTGCTTATTCGAGGAGTCTAATCTGTGAATTGCGTCTTCCCCGAACCCATTGGCAGTTTTTGCTTGACTTATTATCAACAACAAATCTGGGTTTCTCCCGACGCGCTCTAAGTCCGTATCTTCTGATACTAGTTCGCCGTTTAGAAAAATATGGATGGAATCAATACCACCGTCGTTGCCACCAGCAACTATCCCATTCTCAAGTTCCTCATAAGAGAGATCAAAGTCTTTTAGAATTTGCTCTGAGACAAATATTTCAAAGTACTTTTCATTAGTCAAATCGGCTGCGACGCTGTTCTTCCCTTGCTGAAGGAGGATATCAAGTAGGACTTTGTCATTGGATGCCATTGTTCCACTCCTTGACGGGGAGCTTATTGCCTAATAGAACTTCACTAACCCTACGCTTTATTCAATTAAGTATACACTGCACGAAATGTTTTAATCTCCAAGTCGTTGCCCCCTCACCCTAGCCCTCTGGTACGCAAGCTCACCACTTTCGGCCCCACCGAGGGGGAGGGGATGCCTCTCCCCGCCAGGTTCCTCCCTTCGGGAGCCTCAGGACAGGCGCTGCGGCTCGGAATGGCAGGGAGATGCGAAGGAAAAGGAGCGGCCGGACGTCATGTCCGGCCGCTCTAGTCTGTGCGGGTGCGGATTATTCGAGTCGGCCGGCCTCTTCGAGGGCGGTGCGGCCGATGCCGATGCGGCGGGCGATGATGAGCTTCTGCACGTCCGCGGTGCCGGCGGGGTGGACCGCGACGATGCCGCCGCGCTGCTGGGTCTCGACGTAGCCTTCACAGGGCGCATAGGTGGCGTCGATGAGGAGGGCGTAGTAGCCGAGGAGCTGCCCGTTGAGGCCGGTGCGCCGGAGTCCAGCCATCTTGCCCCAGTAGGACGACTGAGAGCCGCCGTAGGACCGCGCTTTCTTGGCGCTGACCAGGAAGAAGTTGCGCGTGCCAAAGAGGCGACTGACCTCCATGTCCACAAACTCCTCCACCAGGGTGTCCCGGGCGTCCTGGCTGCTGGAGATTGCATCGCCGTCCAGATTCGATGTCTTGCAGTAGCTGGAGAGGCGCTCCCAGAGCGGGTTCCTGCCCGCGACGCGTCCACCGCCGCCGTGCTCGACCTCAAGATGTGTGGAGGCCACCTTCCAGCCCTTGTTCTCGCCGCCGACCAGGTTGAAGGCGGGGACGCGGACGTTGTCGAAGAAGACGCTGTTCTTGTGGCCCTCGTTGTCGGAGCCGAGGAGGTCCAGGGGCATGATGGTGATGCCGGGCGCGTGGGCAGGGATGACGAACCAGCTGGTGTTCTCATGGCGAGGCGCTTTGGGGTCGGTCATGACGATGGTCCAAAGCTGGTCGACGCCGTGGGAGGAGCCGACGAAGGTCTTGTGGCCGTTGATGACGTAGTCGTCACCGTCGCGGATCGCGAGGGTCTTGACGCTAGCGAGGTCGGAACCGGCCTCAGGCTCGGTGAGGAGCTGCCAGGTGACGACCTCTCCCTTGAACATGGGAGGCAGGAACACTTTCTTCTGCTCCTCGTTGCCCCAGACGAGGACTGCGGCGGAGCCGACGGTGGCGCCGCTGTCGTAGTAGGGATGAGACGAAAGCTCGTAGCGCTCCATCTCTTCATGGAGGATTATTGCGTGATCTCCGGTGAGGCCGCCGCCGCCGTATTCCGTGGGCATGGTGGGCCAGAGCCAGCCCTTCTCGCCAAGCTTGCGGCCAATCTCGCGGCGCTTTTGCCATTCCTCGAAAGTGCCTGCGCCCGGGCCGGTGTTTATCTTCAGCAGAGGAATGAGGGTCTCCAGGAAAGAGTGAACCTCTTTTCGGAATGCCTCTTGATCCGCTGTATAGGTCATCGCAAATTCCATGCTGTTTGCCTCCTTGCGAACACTGATAGGAAATCAATAACTCGTTGCCATGATAAGACAGCAATTCGTTGGATTTGTCAATACATAAACACAAAGGCCGGACATGCCGTCCGGCCTTTGCAGTCTGTGATGGTTCGAGTTATTCGAGACGGCCGGCCTCTTCCAGCGCGGTGCGACCGATGCCGATGCGACGGGCGATGATGAGCTTCTGCACGTCCGCGGTGCCGGCCGGGTGAACCGCGACGATGCCCTGGCGGGCCTGGGCTTCCACGTAACCGCCGCCTGCGCCGTACGCGGCATCGCTGGTGACGGCGTAGTAGCCCAGGAGCTTGGAGTTGAGGCCGGTGCGCCGGAGGCCGGCCATCTTGCCCCAGTAGGATGACTGCGAGCCGCCGTAGGAGCGGGCTTTCCTGGCGTTGACCAGGTAGTAGTTGCGCAGCCCGAAGAGGCGGCTGACCTCCATGTCCATGAACATGTCCATGAGGGTGTCACGGGAATCGTCGTTCTTGCTGATGGCCTGGCCGTCCAGGTTGTGGGTCTTGCAGTAGTTGAAGAGGATCTCCTGGAACTTGTTCTTCTGGATGCGTCCGCCGCCGCCGTGCTCGACCTCGAGGTGGGTGGAGGCGACTTTCCATCCGTTGTTCTCGCCGCCGACGAGGTTGAAGGCGGGGACTCGGACGTTGTCGAAGAAGACGCTGTTCTTGTGGCCCTCGTTGTCGGAGCCGAGGAGGTCCAGGGGCATGATGGTGATGCCCGGGAGGTGGGCAGGGATCAGGAACCAGCTCACGTTCTCGTGGCGAGGCGCCTTGGGGTTGGTCATCATGATGCTCCAGAACTGGTCGACATCATGGGAGGAGCCGACGAAGGTCTTGTGGCCGTTGATGACGTAGTCGTCGCCGTCGCGCACTGCGAGGGTCTTGACGCTGGCAAGGTCGGAACCGGCCTCTGGCTCGGTCAGGAGCTGCCAGGAGACCAGATCGCCTCGGAACATGGGAGGCAGCAAGGTCTTTTTCTGCTCCTCGGTGCCCCAGACCACGATGGAGGGAGCGCCGACGGTCGCGCCGGTGTCGTAGTAGGGATGACCTGAGAGGTTATAGCGCTCCAGCTCTTCGTCGATAATGAGGGCATGGTCGCCGGTGAGGCCGCCGCCGCCGTATTGTGTGGGCATGGTAGGCCAGAGCCAGCCCTTTTTGCCCAGCGCTTTGCCGACTTCGCGCTTCTTCAGCCACTCCTCATATGTGCCGTCGCCCGGGCCGCCCGCTTTGAGGCCCAACGGCGGAACGACCTGCTCCAGGTAAGCACGGACCTCTTTGCGGAAGGTCTCCTGCTCCTGAGTGTACGCCAGTTCAAATTCCATTCTGTTCTTCCCTTCAGGTTTGGTGTGTTGGAGGACGTAAATTTACCTGCCTGATTACACAGCAACGTGCAGGATTTGTCAAGATACGTGAGCGTGGTGTCGCCAGAGTTGGTGAGAGCGGGATATGGCGGTTAGCTGTCATTGCGCGGTCTGAAGGGCCGACGACAGTGTCGCCTCTGGCGAGTGGCAACCTACCTACCTGACAGGCAGGTTTGGTGGGGGCGCTTGTTTTTCACGACTGAGCCTGCGGGCCCCTCCCCAGCAACTGTCTTGGATGTCAAGCATATTGCGTAGTCCAGGGCATCCCAGAATGGAGCATGGCATTAAGGATGGTGAGCAATTTACGCATGCAGGCGACCAGGGCGACTTTCTTGGGTTTGCCCACTGCGAGCAGGTGCTGATAATGGGCTTTGATAACCGGGTTGAAGCGGGTCGCGACAAGGGTAGCCATGTACAGGGCG